>Ga0315276_10000626_pt1 | contig 30471 bp, 32 predicted proteins | sample YL17G05_0_MG_FD_204542 | JGI IMG/M metagenome (GOLD analysis project Ga0315276, IMG submission 204542) | Sediment microbial communities from Yellowstone Lake, YNP, Wyoming, USA - YL17G05_0 | ecosystem: Environmental > Aquatic > Freshwater > Lake > Sediment | place: USA: Wyoming | collected... | reverse complement strand
GGCTCGGGCATCAGCACGCCCTTGTCCTTCTTGCTGTTGTGGTGCGACTGGGTGGAGATCCCGGCGCAGCCGAAGAACGAGTGAGCGCCGGAGTCGATCGTCCTGATGCCCGTGTGCCCAGCCTTGTCCAGCATCTGAAGCATGCGGCTGCTGGTCGACGCGTAGAAGAACGTGCCGAAGACGTTGTCGGTCTTCAGCGGCATGTACTTGTAGGACGACATGGCTTGGTCCATGCCCGCGAAGTAGAGCTTCACAGCGCTCCTATCCATGAGAGGTCGGGAACGTACTGCGAGTCGATGGTCGGGCCGTACGCCCGGTTGAGCCGCGCGTGGATCATCGCCGGGACGCGAGCCACGTCGAGGTAGCGGGATGCCCGCGAGTAGAGCTCCCGGTAGGAGAGGCTGTCGGGCACCACCGGCCAGGCGCCACTGTTCAGGCCCTCGAGCATGGCAATGCCGAACGTCTCCTGGAGCGCCGTCGAGACGACGACCCTAGCTCGAGCGAGCAAGTCGTAATAGTCCGTCTTGGTTGAGCATTCGTCCACGGTCGTGACGAAGCGGGCCCGGTCCTCGGGGTACGCCTGGCGGTAGAGCGCGACGATCTCGTCCCACACCTCCGGCTGCTTCTCCGGCGCCTTGCGGTGCGGCCAGACGACCAGGCGCTCGCGGTTGGCGAACGGCACGCCCATGATGGGCTCGATCACGGGGAAGTCGACGACCTGGATCTTGCTGCGGCAGTTGTCCGCCCGCAACAGTTCGGCGTGGAAGTGCGTGCCCACGTAGATGCGCCGGGCGATGTTGAAGATGGAGTCCTCGAAGCCGGCCAGCTCGTCGCGCAGTCCGACCGCCGTCAGGTGGTCGTACTCGTCCCAGGTGCCCGCGTGGAGGATGCCCGTGATGGTCGCCTCCCTGTTGCCCACCTTCGCCGCGTAGGCCATCGACACGATCCCAGGGTGCCACAGGTCCATGCAGAAGATGGTGCACGGTGTCTCCGGGTTGTCGCGCAGCCATTCGACCACGGCCTTCGTCTGGTCGGCCTTGTACCGCATCGTCTCGAAGGCGTCGAGGAACTGGCCGGTCTTGATCTCGCGCAGCTCCGTGTCGCCGACGACCACCACGTCCTTCCCAGACAGCTCCTTCATGAACCAGTGGTACCACTGGGCCGAGTAGCGCGAGTCGTACCTCTCGATGGGTAGGAACAGGAGCGTCACGTTGCCTGCGCCTCCTTCCACGCGACCAGCTTCTCGTGGATCTGGTGCGGGTTCGGCACCTGGCAGAAGCGGCAGATGTAGTTCTTGCCCGTGGGCATCTTCGCCAGGAACTCCCGCCGCGCTCGCCCATCCACGATCTGGTCCATGGTCGAGTCGAACAGGTTGCCGAAGACGTGCTGCTTGCCAAAGCACTTACAGCACGGAACAACGTCGCCGTCCCAATGGATGGACACGTAGCCGTCGGGCGTCACGCACCCCTTGACCTCTGGCAGGTCGTACACCTTTTCGTGGGTCGTGTCCTCGTAGGGGAAGTTCTCGCCCAGCGTCTGGAGGAAGGCGTTCGGGTTCTTGGACGGGTCGATGCCCTGCTTGCGCTCAATGTCTCGCGTTGTCGTCACGAGTGGCCGTCGGCGGAATCCTGCTCGTCGTCACCATGCGTCTCCGTGTCGTCCACGAGGACGAAGTTCGATGGGAAGGACGACTTGGTCATCCCCCGACGACGGAGCCAGACGGAGATGTTCCCGCCAGCGTGCTCACGGGCCAGGTTCTCGATGCGGTCGTACTCGTCCGAGTTGACCTTGAAATTGATGAGGCGCGTCCGCTTGTGCTCAGTCATTGGTAAAGACGTTACTACGACCAAAGGTAAAGACGCAAGGGCACTACGCCTCGACTATCCGGCCCAGCGCCTCGACCAGCTCCACGGAGGGGTGCGCGGCCAGGTAGACCAGCATGGTCATGGCGATCAGGGCCAACGGGTCCTCGCCGTGCTCCCGCCAGTAGGACGCCTCGCCTTGGGCGTGGAGCTGCGCGTGCTGGTCGGAGGTCATCGGCAGGCACATCCAGTCCGGTGGCTTCAGACCCATGCCTCCGCCCCCCAGGCAGCGGACGTGGTGGGCGACCACCCGCTCCCCTTCTTCGCCGGTGACCACGCACGGGCGGCCGCGGACGAAGGACAGGTAGTCGGGCGAGCGCCAGGTCTTACCGCTACCCGGTCGGAGCCTGCGCGGCGAGGCGGCTTCTGACTGCATTCCTCAACTCCTGCATGGTCATCGAGATCACGCCACCGGGGTCGATCTTGCGACCTTTCGGCAGGGCGCACTCATCGTGCCCGCAGATGGCGGAAACGTCTATACCATGTCCGCACACCCAGGCCAAAACCTCGAGGAGCGCCGCCTCCTGCGCCGCCGTCGCCGCGTCCCACCACTCGACTTGCCGCTGAACGACCTCGTCGGTCGGCACGGTCTGAGCGTTCCACGACTGGAAGGCCCCAGGCGCCAGGCACTCGACCTCGCCCCACGAGACGAGCGAGACGGCGATGTGAGCCCGGTTCGGCGAGAGCGAGCCCCACATGGCTTTCCCCGCGTGCCAGACGCCCTTGGAGAAGGGGACGAACTGGAACACGGCGCCCGCGCGGTCGATGATGAGGTGGTAGCCTAGCTCCCGCGCAGCAAGGGCCCGGACTGCCCGGTCGAGGTCGCGGTCTGCTGTATAATGAACCGTGACGCCCGTAGGTTTCAGGTCGGCTACGGCCTTCAAGGCGCCGAGGTGCTTTTGGTCAGCCTTTGGGTAGAGCTCGGGAAATGGGGTGGTCATCTGGTGCGCTCCTTAACGGGTCGCCGGAGGTCCGAGGACTTGCCCCTGAAGCTCCGGCTGTGGAAGTCGATGTTGGACCGGGTGAACCGTCGATGAGCCGTCGGCGGGCGGTCTAGGACCTTTGCCGGCTCATGAGACGATCCCGGGGGAGCCCCTCGGCGAGTCTACCTCTGAGGGTATCAGTGCCTCGCTCCGACGAGTAGGCCAACCGCCAGGCCGAAACTGAGCGAGACGACCACCCCGCCGACGACAAAGGTGGGCTCCTGCCACCAGGCCGACTCGGGAGGGGGGCCGGCCATCTTCTGATCGGTGATGAAGTCCTCGCGTAGCTTCAGCGACCGCTGACACACCTGAAGGTCCGTGACCGCGGTGGAGAGCTGCTTCATCTCGTAGGGCGAGAAGCAGGTGTCAGTGGCCAGTGATGCTGACGCCAGTGGGGTCCACAGGAGGGCCGTGATGGTGCAGAAACTCGTCCAGCACCTGCGCGTCCGTACGTCCATCGTTCTTTACCTCGGCTGTGACCTTGGCCACGGCCAGGTCGTTCTCGGCGCTGGCGGCCTCGACCTTAGCCCTGCGCTCCTTGAGCTTGGACCACTCCAGCAGCATGAGGACCAGAACGACAGTGGCCGTCTTCACGAGTGAGACGGCCGTCGAGGCAAGCTCCAGGGTCGAGATGGGTTTCATGTCAGGCACTCTTCGGTGGCTCCGTCGGCTTCGCAGGTTCGGCGGAGATCAGCGCCTTCTCTTCGATGACCAGCTTAGGAACAGAGTACCCGAACTTACCGATCACGACACCCATGACCCAGGAGGCGTCCGACAACCACCCGGCAAGCTTGTTGTCCCAGGTGTTACTGGTGATGACCGACAGACGGGTCAAACCCTCGGCCAGTCCGTAGAGGATGATCTGGATGCCGACCACGACCGGGATGAGCTTGGCGACGAAGGCGCCGTCGAGCAAGGTCGCAAGGAAGGTCTTCTCGATTCCGCCGACAGACGTCTGGCCGAGGGCAATCTCGGTCAAGCCCATGAGGACGAAGACGATGAGAAAAACCATGGTCATTACCCTCCTTAGTCTGTTGCTCGTCGCGGTGCGTCTAGGAATCTGAATACGGCCTCAAACTTGCTGTCCATGCGAACCAGCTGCTGGATGTGCTCGTAGAGGGTCGCACGGTGGTTGTCCAGGGCGCCTTCGGCCTTCAGCAGCCCAGCCTTCACACCTTCGGTATTTCGGTTGGCGAGCTGTAGCTCGGCCCTGAGCCCTTGGATCGCGCTCCACACCTTACCGTGCTCGTCTCGGTTGGCATCGTCGGCTGCCTTTATGCCTTTCGCCAAGTCGCCGAGCGACCGAGCCATCAGCTCCATCCGACGCTTGTGCTGCCGCCAGACGTAGGCTCCGATCCACATGAAGGCGCCGAACACCACAGACAGCACCGACCCGACCGCCGCTAGGAAGATCGGGCCGAAGGTTTCGATGAGTTCCATTAGCTGCGGGTCCACCGTCACTTGACCACTCCAAGTGCCAGGGTCGCAGCGAACACCCACTCGATCCCCCTGCCTTCGGCCCCGGCCGCGGGCGGACACGGCTGCCAGTCGCTCTGGTCTTGGTCCCTCTGGAACAGATACTCGGCGCAGTAGTTGGCCGCAGTCGGCAACACCGACGCCGGGAAAAGGGCGGAATCAAGGAGCCCGTCGAAGGCCGCCTCCTGGGCGCCGTCACCGTACAGATGGTAGGCAGCGACGTACAAGGCGTTCCTGGGCTGGGCCAGGGCGGCTAGCTCGAGCTGCTTCAGCGAGTTGTCGTTGATGGCTCCGTCCAGCAGGCCGTTCCTGGTCGTGGTCAGGACCGCCAGGTGGCGCTGGAACCCAGTGCCGTCCGTCGGGACGTTCGGGCCGACGTCGGACCAGAACCGGCAGTCGTCATCGCAGGCGCCCCCCGCGTACTTGAGCACCCGGTAGATGTCCTTGATGGTCGACGGCGGCATGAGGCACTTGCCGATCCAGTCCTCGTCGGAGATCGAATACTTGGCGCGGTCCTCGTCCGTGCAGAAGAACCAGCCGGCGATCGGGTCACGGTGAGCTCGGCCGAAGGCGACCATGGACTGGACCAGTTCCAGGGCGTGCGCCTTGTCGCCTTTATGGGCCACGTCCCATAGGCACCACAGGATGCCGTTCACCATGTCCTTCGAGACTGGCGTCGAGCTGGCGGCGGGCGTGATGTCTGGGTGGCGGATCGGCTGGCCGTTGACGATCAGGATCGCCGGGTCGAACGTCGCCGCGCCACCGACCCGAGCCAGGCAGGAGAACAGGGCCGAGTCTCCGATGCTGCCGCCCATCACGGCGAGCCCGTGCGCGTCGAGGCCAGACGCGACGAGCGGCCTGTAGGCCGCAAGCTGGTCTGTGACCGTGTGCGACAGCCTTGGAGGCGACTTCGGCTCGTTGTCCTTCTTGAGGGACGAGCAGCCGGAGAGCAAGGCCAGTGCGAGGATGGCTGCCTTGGTCATTTGTCGTCCGCGTCTGGCAGCATGGCTGCCTTGCAAAGGCCGTTGTCGTACTTCTCGCACTCCGGCTCATTCTTGGGGCAGCCGGTGAGGGTGGCGACGACGACGACGATGTAGAGAGCTTTCATGCGTGACTCCTTTAGCGGCGACGACGTGCTTGTAACCAACCATAAGCGGATGCGGTTCCCGAACCGAATCTAGCACGTGTAACCAGGTGGTATGTTGTTGTCGCACCGTTAGCGACCGTTACAGGTAGCATCGGTGTCGCCACAATAACATCGACAATGTTTGGGTCGATGATGGCTGATGATTGAACAATCTGGGTATTCCCGCCCGTATCCGCTCCACTGAGCGTATTGAGGGTTGTGCTCAGACTGGCGGTTAAAATGTCAATCACGGCAGTTGTTCCGGTGATACCAACCCAACCCCAAACGTCCCAATCGCCCGCCGTGAGCGTGATAGTTGTTACGTCTTTAGCTGTGTTAGTCGTTAGCGCCGTGGCACTGGCTACAAGTACCTTAGACTGCAACAACTCCCCGACATTCCCCGCATTCGCCGTGTCGTTCGTGTTCGTGCCGAGGAGCTGGCCGGCGGAGGTGACGAGGCCGGAGGCGGTTTGGGTGACGTTGGAGAAGCCGACGGCTTGGCCTGGAGCGCCCACGCTGACACGCCAGTAAGACGGGTTGGCGGTACTCCATGCTGTCGTCGCGCCCCCAACGTACTTACCGAAGGTGACGATGATTTGACCTGTGGCATTCAAGCCAACGCCAGCGCCAAAATAGTTGGTGCCGTCAAAACGCAGTCCCTCAATTATAATGGCTGCGTTGTTCATAGGGGCTGGGGACCAGTGGATGCCATCGCCGCTTAGCTCCATGACCGGCTTCGTCCCGACAGGGATCGGATAGGCTGGAGTAATGGTGTACTGAGAACTAACCCCGGCAACGGTGTTAGTCCCACAGAGAGAGCCCCCAGGGCCTTGGATGGCGGTAAGCGTTGCGTTTGCAACCCAGTTACCGGCGCTATTCGTAGCCGCAGAATAGTAGGTTAAATCGTTCTGCACGACGTTAACGGTGCCGGAGCCGGCCCACTCGGCGATGGGGACGGTGAAGTCCGCACTCAGAGTGTCCGTGTTCCCCCAAGTGAACGGTACAGCCGCCTTCCAAACATCGACCTGGGCGCCGCCGCCTGTGGCAATATTTAAAATGACGACAGCGGTCGTGGTACTGTAGGCGACTGAGCCATAATAAAAGGCGTTGCCTAGATCAACCGCTTGAGCAACACCGAGAACCCCGTAGGTTCCACCAGAAAATGCGACCTTGCTTGAATCAATCGTGTATCCAGTAGGGACTGGTATGGTGAGGGTGCCAGCTACTGTAGTCGTGGACGCAGCGTAGATGCGGACCTGCATACTGTCGCCGACTCGGCGCCACTTGCCTGTCACGGTTCCCGTGAAGCTCCCCACCGTTGGCGTGTAGGAGGTCCATTCGCTAACCGCCGCCCCCTGCGTCACGGTGCCGGGGCCGACGATGATGTCAGAGTAGGCGACGGCCGAGGACGCGGTCGCCGCGTGGAGGCCGAGCTGGAGTTGGATGAACTTCGCCGCCGAGCCAGGCGAGTCGAACGTCGTCCGGTAGGTTCCTGTGAGGTTCGGGAGAAGACTGAGCGATGAGCTATCGGTCGAGAGCGGGAGCCGCGTCGAGGTCCCGCTGCACGTCCCCGACGACCAGGCCACCGTGCAGGAGTAGACATCGACCTCCTGGTCGCTGGCGACGTAGGAGCCGTTCGGCTTCATGTCGAACTGGACTTTGAGCTTCTTGTTGTAGTCAGACTCGTCGAGCGTGAAGGCGTAGTAGCCGAAGGCCGATGAGCCGGACGAGCGCGTAAAGAGGATTCCGGTCTTCGTCGTGTTGAGGCGAGGTATGCTGGTCGTGACCGTCGCAAGAGTGATGCCGCTAGTCTGGCCCCACCCCGCCGCCGTGTTCGGCGACGTGATGTAGTTCTTCTCGCCTGATCCTGAGCCGACCTGGCTCTCAGTTCCGCTTGAGTTTAGGAAGTAGAGCGTGTCGTCGGTCTTGCCGTAGACGCGCACCTTCCCCGCACCGGGCGTAGCCGGGGTTGCGATCTCGGAGAGGTCGAGTCCCTGGGTGAAGACCGGTCCAAGTGTGCCCGCTTGGTTGACCAGCGTGTCCACGTTGGCCTGGCTCGTCTTGAACGGCGGGATGGACGGAGGCGCCGCGTAGGCGATACCGGAGATGAGGGCGAGTAGGGCGATGAAGCGTTTCATGTCCGGTCTCCTAAAGTTAGCGGCCGAAACTGCCGCGCAGCGTGCCGACGTTGTCCTCGAAGTCATTCGTGACGGTCCCGGTCGTGTTCAGGATTCCCAGGTTTGCAAAGGCCCGAGTACCCCCTGCGTTGATCTGGATCGCAGCCGTGACTGTGACCGCAGCGTTCGTCTCCACGATCCCGTCCGTGACCCGGCAGTCTGCCGCCGCCACCTTGAGCGGGTAGGTGACGGTCGTGTTGTCGACTCGGAAGTACGGGGCGATCAGCCGGCACCTGGCGCCCGTCACGTTGAGGATCGAGGTGATCGACCCGCCTGCGACCGTCTTGGCTCCTTGCTTCCACTCGATGGTCAGGTCGGCGATGTTCTGGGTGATCGCCGTCGTGACAGTCTCGGTCCCTTTGACCAGGATGAGGTCGCCCGCCGAGGCCGCCGCGATGGCTGCCTCCAACGTCGTGTAGACGTAGCCACCGGCAGTCGCGGACGGGTCCACGATCTTGTTGAACCTGGCGACGGACACCGGCTTCCACTTGCCCGAAGCCGTGTCGTAGGTCATCGTCTGGCCGTCGGTCGGAGCGACCGTCGTCACGTCCACGTCCTGAACGTCTCCCTCGGCCAGCTTCAACGGGTCCATGTGGACGACGAGCACCAGGTTGCGAGTCGCGCCCGAACTGTTCAGTACGTCGATCTTCGTCGTCGTGAAGCCGGCAGTCGCCGACACGGTGAAGGCAGACAGCGCGGGTGATGACGAGGACGAGATCCGCGTCAGGTCGTAGGGGTCGGTACTGGCTGCGAGGTACAGGTCCCACCTCAGCTCGCCGAACGGCGCCCTGAAGTCGTGCTCGAAGGTGGCCGTTGCCGCGTTGAGGACGTTGAGGTTGACCAGGATTCGAGACGACAGGTTGTCGCCGATCTTCTTGTAGATGGCCAGGATCTGTGCGTGCAGTCCGGCGCCGCCCAGTGTGCCTAGGTCGGGGTGCGCGAGGATCAGGCGCGAGACGTCTGTGGTGGTCATGCTCTATCTCCCAAAGGTCGCAAAGTTCATTTTCTTTTCGGCTTCGGGCCTCACGCGTCTCTCGACTTCGCCGTTGGCGTGGACGGAGAGCTCGACCTCGCGGGTGACGACTTTCAGACCGACCAGGGCATGAACCGGCTGGGCCACTCCGACCAAGCTGGCCGGAGACATCGCCACAGCCATCCACTGGAAGTTGACGAAGTCCCACCCGTCACACTCGGCTAACGTCTTGATAACTTGAGTCGCAACGTCCTGGCCCTCGACGGACGCACGGACCAAGCCCTCCCTGTTCTGGCGCCACGCTTGGAGTTCGGGGCTGTTGCCAGGACTGGACCACTTCCCGTAAGCCGGCAGCCGGTTGGCGTAATCAAACCGCCACCGGAGGTCGTACTTCTTCGTCTGTGGATTTGGCGGGAACATGCGACCTCAGGCCGTGAAGGAGTAGGCGATGACCCATTCCCATTGGAGGATGCCGCCGTCCACCTCGTCGGTCCTCAGGTAGAAGCGCATCTTGGTGTGTCCCAGGTCGCCGAGCAGCGCCGCGGACGCCGCGTTGATGCTGTACTTGCGACCGATCGAACCGGTGACCGCCGCCGTGGGCGCGATCTCCGTGCCCGTGTTCTGAGAGTTGGACATCGCGTCCAGCTTCAGGTCGATGGCCGTCGCCAGGTTGCGGCCTTCGCCCGAGGTGGCGCCGCCGTTGTCTCCGTAGATCCGGCAGAAGGTCCCGACCCGTGAGCCCAGGAACTGGTTCGCGGTCGACACGTCCCAATCCATCTCGACGTGCAAGCCGTTGCCGAGCCCGTCCGAGTTGTTGGCGACAGCGCCCCCCATGGTGTCGGTGTTCCCCATGTTGAGGATCTTCGTGAAGTCGGCTGCCGCCGAGTTCGCGCCACCGTAGGTGAAGCCGGTGCCCACGCCGTACTGCTGAAGGTACGTCTTGACGTCGGTGATGGGGTCCACCGTCGCATCGTGGAAGATGAAGACGTCCTTGGCTCCGGTGTTGCCTGGTTGCGAGACCACCGGGGCGTACTGCCCGTTGATTACTGAGCCCAAGTCGATACCGGTGCCGCCGCCGTTGAGAGCGTCAGCGAAGTTCGCCCCGTTCCACGTCGCGGCGACGGTCAAAAGAACTGTCATTTCTCACCTCGTATGAAAGGGCTAACTCAGATGAGTTCTCGTCTCTTAGTCTTGTCAAGTCTCTTCAACTATGGTAGCCGAATATCCCCCCACTGTACCAGAGTAACCGGGGACATAGCCGGGAAAGGGAGCCATGGCCATGCTCCACAGCTTGACTACGACCTTCAACCCGCTCGGGTCGTAGCCGACGTCCCTTACCATGGCAGGAACACTGTCGAATATTGTAGAGCCGATCGAGACGCGCAGGCTGACGAAGTCGCCGATATCGACCAGCAGGGCGCGCCAGGTGAGTGCCGTCACGATCGTCTCGATGGATGCGGATGCGAGCTTCAGGATTTCTTGCACCTGGAGAGCGGCGGTGGCTTCGACGTAGAGGTTGGGGAAGACGAGCAGCTTGGCGATCCTCTTTCCGACCTGCGTGACAGCCGCAGTGTTCTTGTAGATCGCCGTGGCGTAGGCGTTGACGTTCACGTCTGGCAGGTAATTGAAGTTTCCCTGCGCCGCGTTGAAGTTGTTCTGGTCGTCGATGGCCGTGCCGAAGGAGTCTCGGACCACGTCCCAGTTGCGGACGACGTGCGACGGCGCCGGGTTCCAGTCCTCGAAGTGCAACGAGTTGATCTTGACCTTCAGCGAGCGGTCGATGAACGCCTCAAGCCGTACCTGCTCAAGCATCGACAGGGCGTAGGTCAGGGCCTGCTGCTGCTCGCCGATCCAGACGCGACTCTTGAAGGTGGAGATCGCGCTCTCGGCCGGGCTCGACTTGTCGCGGTAGGTGTCCCAGTTGGCGTGGAAGTCCCCGCTGGAAACGTCGCCGTAGGTGGTCAGGATGTCTCGCGCCTGAGCCACGAGGTTGTCGTCGTAGGCCCCGAGGTCTTTGCCTTTGACCTTCACGAAGAACTCGTCGGCGGAGTCGAACAGGTACGGGCCGCCACTGACCCACGTCCCGCCTTGCGCCAAGGTGAAGGACCGGTTGCCCGTGCCGATAGTTAGACCGGCCGAGACGAGGAAGTACTCGTCTCCACGCTTCAGGTAGGTGTCGCCGAAGAAGGTCAAGTCGTGGCCAGCGACAACGGCCTTGACTGGTCTCTTGCTCGCTGCGGGGTCGATGATGACTTTGTGCTCGCCGCTACCGGCGCCGCTGCTGTTGATGGCTGCACCGCCAGGAGTCGCGGCGACCTGGAACGCATCCTGTGTCGTCGGCTTCGCGTAGTAGGTCACGGCGGGGGCGAACGGCGCCGGTAGAGAGCCGGAGGTGCTGAACTGGATCGGGTCGTCCAGGTCGAAGTCGTGGTCGGTGCAGGTGACGACGGCGGGCGTGGCGGGGCCGGAGAAGGCCAGGACGTTCTTCTCCTTGAAGGTCACCCTCGGGTCGTTTCCGTTGACGATCAAGGCAGGGACGGAGGCCGGAGCTGGCTCAGTCCCCACGGTGAAGTCCCCGTAGACGACCGGGAACAGCTTGCCGATCATCTTCGGTTCGATCTTCGGGTAGTCCGATTCCAGTAGCGCGGCGATCGGGAACGACCGGTTGGCCAGGTCGTAGTTGTCGCGGGCGATGATGGTGGCAGACTTTACGCTGCGCTTGAACCCGCCGATGTCTGTGACCTTGCCTTTGAAGACGGTCGTGTAGGTCGATGACTGTTCGGCGATGCCGAGCTTGACCACAACGTCCTTGCCTATCCAGTTGCCGAAGTCGGCACCTCCAGGCATGAAGTGGTTGAACCGACCATCGACGTTCGACAGCTCAAGGTTCAAGGTGGAGAACTGCAAGGTCGGCGCAAGCCATTCCCCCACGGTCCTACCGATGACCGGGAACACCAGCAGCGCCTCGTAGAAGACACCGCCGACGTACTTGTTCCGATCGCTCGCGTAGATCCACCCGCCGCCCGGCGTCTGAATCTCGCATATCATCTCCAGGCGGCACTCCAGGTTGTCCTGGCAAAAGTCCAGAAGCGCCTGGTCGAGGACCGTGGCCGTTAGGTACGCTCTTCGGTCTTTACTGCTCACAGGCTTTCGTCCACCTCAAGCGATAGGTCCACCACGTCGGCCGCTCCCGGTCCCATGTTCCTGTGCGACTCGTCGGGGATCTGGACTAGCTTGCCGAAGACGGCGAACCGTGTCGGGTCCTGAGGATCAGGAATCCACAGGCACTTGAGGCTTGTCCGCGCCGTCGTGAACACCGAGACGATGTTCCTGAAGTTGCCGCGGTCGTAGGGCATCGACCGGAACTCCAGCGACACGGCCCGCTTGAGGGCTCGGTCGTTGGAGACGTTGGTGAAGCCTTCGGTCGGAACCTTGTCGGAGAAGTGCTTGTTCTTGCGCGTCACGTTGTCCGTATGGTCACGCGTCTGGAAGACGATCGTGGTGCCGAAGATGATCGTTCCGATCTTGAGCTGCGCGTCTGGGTTGGTCGGGTCGTTGACGAAGAACCGCCAGTAGCGCGACTGGAGTGTGGGGAACGTGGGCGCGATGTAGTAGGCGTTGGTCGGCGTGACCTCGATGTTGAAGGTCTCTTGGATGGTCGAGAAGATCGAGCTGGTCGAGCCCTCTGCCGTGATGGTCGCCGACGAGGTGAGGTTGTGGTTGAGGATCGCCACCGTGTCGATGGGCACGCCCTGCGCGACCTGGGTGTCGCACGACAGGACGACCGACGTGTCGGCGGCTGCCGACTCCCACCGCTGCTCTACGATGTCCGTGTTGAGGTTGTTGACCGAGAAGTCCCCGGCTGCCGTCGAGCTGGCCGTCCAGTTCGAGCCTGTCGTGCCCCGCGACGGGAAGTCCATCATGATCCGAAGGAGCTTCGTGTTGTAGAGGACGAGCCTCGTCTGCATCCCGATGTTGGTCGCGTGCAGGCGGTCGACTTCGCTGCCGACCTGGTGGGGCCTGTTGGCGATCCTGAGCAAGATCTCCATCGCTCGAGCTTTGGAGCCCTGTATGGTCCGGTCGACCTCCATCCCTCGGGGGGAGTTCTTGAACAGGATGCGCTTCGCCTGGTGCGCTTGCTGGGCGCAAATGCCTTCGCCGAGGTATGGCCCCGACAGGTAGTCACCTTCGAGGTAGCCCATCTCGTCGCACAGCCAGGAGGCGAGGGAGTGGTCCAGGCGTAGCTCCATCCCGTGGGAGCTGGGCGCACTGAGGATCGCCCTGTTAACTTCGGCGCCACGGGAGCCGGGCAGGTCGTGGACGAACCTGGCGACCTCGGCCCCTCGGACCTTCGCTCCTGCGAGCTTGAGCTGGACCTCACTTCCGACCGGCTTCAGGTGGTCGACGATCTGGCGTTGAACCTCGCCACCCACAGGGTCGGTCCTGGTCGTGACCCGGTTGACCTCGGCGCCGACGACCTTCAGGTGGTCGACGATCTGGCGACGGACCTCAGCGCCTCGGGGCGTGGGGTAAGCGACGATCTGGCGGTTCACATCCGAGCCGACGGCCTTGGCGCCCGTGATGATCCGGTTGACGTCCATACCCCACGAGTACAAGCCCGTGTCACCGTTGTAGGCGTCGGTCAGGTAGGGGTCGGTCAGGTAGCCGAGGAAGGATGGGTTGGTCATTACGTTCTCACCCCGGCAGCCGACACGATGAAGGCGCCGTCGAGGGAGGCACGCTTCAGCTCGTCTTTGATCTTGGGCATCAGGCGGTTCCTGAAGAACGAGTCGTCGATCGGCTCAGTGGTCTTGATGTCTATCCGCAGGTCGATGTTGGTGGCGCCAGGTGCCGCCGTCCGACCGGAGTTCATCGAGTGCATGGCCTGCGCCCCGAGGGAGCTGACCGCACCGCGGTTCATCACGAACTCGCCAGGCTGGAGCATGGCCGGGACCTCGCCACCGAAGCCGTACCGAGGCACGAGTCCGCCGCCGTGGAACTTGTTGGCTGCGAAGGAACGCATCACGACCTTCATCGCTTCTTCCTTGGCCTTCTTCCACATGGCCTGAGGGTCGAGTCCGGCGAGGGCGTCTTCCAGACCGGACGCCTTGGCCGCGTCCGAGAGCTGGCCGCCCTTCTTCTTCGCGTCCTTCTTCAGGTCGTTCACACCGTAGGCATACCGTGGCGGCTTCAGCGAGCCGGACAAGATGAGGTCGATCAGGTTCTTGATCGCCGGGTTGCCCATCAGCTCGCGTGGGATCACGGCCTCGCCCGGCGACAGGAGCGCCACCACGCGGTCGTTGAGAAGGGAGTTGCCGGGCACCATCGCCTGGCCTGGGACCATGCCGCCGCCAGCGAACGAGGTGAACGGTATGTCGATGCCGAGGGCGTTCTCGACCGTGCCCTTGCCGCCCATGTCTATCTTGAACGCCTTGGCCAAGATGTTGGCCGGGTTGATCTTGTCGAGGGCGTCCTTGAAGATCGTGCCGATGCCGCTGAGGCCATCCTTCAGCGAGTCCCAGATGGACGTGCCGATGGAGGTGAACATCTTGGTCGCACCGTCGAAGCCCTTCTTGAGCGCGTCCCAGATGGAGGTGCCGATCTTGGCGGCTCCGTCCTTCAGCGAGTCGAAGGTGTCCTTGAACCCCTTGACCGCCGCGTCGAAGATGTCCTTCAACCCGTCGAAGTATTTCTTGAAGGTGTCGGCGACCGCGTTGAGCGCGACCTTCGCCGTGTCGAACATGGTGCCCCAGATTTTACCGATCGCGTCTAGGAAGCTGATCTTGCCGTGGAACAGGTCCATCATGGTCGACCAGATGGTCTGCACTCCGTCCCACACCGACTTGAAGACGGCGACGATCCCGTTCCACGCGGCGCTGAGGACGCCGACGACGGCGCCGAAGGATGCTTTCAGGACACCCATCAGTCCGTTCCAGACGGAGCTGAGGTAGGACACCATCGCCGTCCACGTCGTCTGAAGGAGCGAGAGCATCGGCTTGATGACCGACTCATTGATGAAGGTCCAGACGGCCCTCAACCCTTCGACCAGCGGCTTCACGACCGTGTCGTAGACGAACTTCCAGACCATCATGAGGTTGTCGACCAGCGGTTGGATGAACGTCTTGTAGACCCACATCCACGCGTCCTTGAGCGCCTGGAGGATCTTGGCCCAGACGTTCTTGGCCTTTTCGCCAGCGGCCTCCATCCCGTTCTTGATGGCCTCGGCCAGGGCACCGGCCTTGTCGGCTGCCGCCTTGCCCTGCGAGCCCAGGTCCGTGACGGCGAACAGCTTCGACGCCTCGCCGCTGAGCCGGCGACCGAGCGCCTTGATGCCGGAGGCGATCTGCTTGGTGTCGATCTCGATCTTGGGCAGCTTGATCCCGCCGCCACCTCCGAACATCTTTTTGAAGATGGTCGCCAGTCCGCGAGCGATGCCTTGCACCAGGGCGATGACGATCTTAGGGATGGCTCGGAGCAGGGCGCCGACCATCTTCTCCAGGCCGCCGCCCATGATGAACTCATCGACGAAGCCGCCGACTATGTCGCCCATCGCCTGGATGATTCCTTGGACGAAGGCGAGCACGATGTCTGGCAGGTTGTCCATGAGCGAGGCAAATATCTTGGGGATAGCCTTGAAGATGGAGATGAAAATCTGTGGCACCTTCGCAAAGATGGTCTCGATGATCTTGGGCAGTCCGTCGAAGATGGCGTCGAACACCTCGGGCAGCGCGTCGATGAGTTTGGAGATGGCGTCGATAATGGCGCCGATCAGCTTGGGCATGGCGTTGACCAAGGCCCTGATCATCTTGGGGATCGCCGCCGCCATGGCGTCCGCGAGCTTGGGCAGCGCGTCCACGATCGACTGGATGATCTTGGGCAGCGCGTCCACGAACTTCGTCACGATCTTGGGGATCGCCGCGAGGACGGTCTGCACCGCCTGCGGGAACGCACTCATGAACTTGTCCACGACCGTGTCCAGGTGCGAGAACACCTTCATCAGCTCGTCGGGAAGGCTGGCGATCATGTCGCCAACGTCGGCGATGGCACCAACTGGACCGCCCTGTAGGGCGTCGATGGCTGTGGCCATCAGTGCGCCGAAGCTCTGGGCGAAACCTTCGACCGACGTGAAGGTGTCCTTCATCGACGCGAACTCGCCGCTGAGTCCCTTCTCGAAGGATTCGGTCACGGCGTCGAACTCTTTCGCCGCGTAGTCGAAGGTGTCGCCGAGTGCCGCCGCCATGGCGTCTACGTCGAACGGTGACTTGATCTTCTGGAACGACTCCTTTACGTCGTTCATGTCTATGTCCGCGGCCTTACGCTTCTCGTCGGCGATGGCCTGGATGATGTCTTTCTGAGCGCCGAGGGCGAGGATGGCTTCCTTGTTGGTGTCGGCGTCCCGAGACAGCTCCTTGATCTTCAGGTCGATCGCGTCCTGGGCCATCTGAGTTTCCATCTCCAGGCGCTTCCGCTCGGAGACGAACAGGGTGGCGTACTGCATGCCCAGCGACTGAACTTGCGACGTGATGTCCTTGAGTATGTCCAGGCGCTTCTGCTCGGTGGCGTTCCGCTCGGCCAAGGTTATCAGCTCGGCAGACGCGGCGATCTGCTCCTTCACGGCGTCGGTCAGTTTGCCGTTGAGGGCGATCTTCTGGACGAGCAGCCCGAGGGCGACACGATCGGCGTCGGCCTTGGCGTGGATCTGTTGCAGCTCCGTGGCGCCAGCCATGGCCGCGTTCTTCCGCATGTCCTCCATGAACTTGGACAGTTCCTCGACGGCCTTCTTCCACTCCTTCGTCGCCTCGGCTATCTCCTTCACCGACTTCCCGGTCTTGTCCGCACCCTCCTTCGTCTCCTTCATCTTGTCGGCGACACCACCGGTCATGTTCTTGATGAACTTCATGCCCTCGCCCAGGAGGCCAAGGTCGATGCCCTTGCCCGTCTCCTTCACGGCGTCGGCGTCGGCGAGGAGATCCTTGTTGATCTTGTCCATGCCATCGGAGGTCTTGACCATCTCCTTCCTGATGCCGCCCAGCGCCTTCTCGGCCACGCCACCCACGTCGAGGAACGTTCCGGCCACGCTCTCCAGGACGGATTCCAGCCCGGTCATAATCACAAGGACGATGCCCGAGAACCCGCGCAGGACGGACTGGAACAGAATCCTGAAGGACAAGCCGATGACCACGGCTAGGTCTTCGAGGTGCTTGAAGTTGCGGACCACGATGTCTATGGAGACACCGACTGCGGCGATGGCCAAGGCGATCGCCAGGTACTGCGCCGAGGCCAGGGCCAGCGCCTTCGCCCCTTGGAGCAAGGCCGACCCTTTGAAGAACATGGAGATCTGACCCATGATCCCGCTCAGTCCGCCCATCGCCTGGATGGCCGACGTGAGGCCGCCGATCGCCGAGATGGCCGACGACAGTTGCAGCCCAAGGGCGGCGACCTTGAAGGCGATGAGGGAGGCGGTCAGGATTCCTACGCTGGTCGCGATGCTCCCCCAATCGACATCCTTGAAGGCTTTTCGCACCGTGTGGATGGCGTCCTGAACGGACTGTGCCATGTCCATCAGCATCGGCTTGACCTTCATCACGAAGGCCAGGACCTGCTCGGCCATCTCCTTGTCGATGATGGACCGACCCTTGAGGTCGAAGGCCGTGAAGAAGACCTCGCCGATCTCCTTGAAGATCTGACCCGTGAGCAGGTGGACCTTCGTCAGCGTCCCGCCATACGACTTCGCGGCCTCGGCGGCGAACCCCGCGTACTTCACGCTCAACTGGTCGATGCCCTTCCCGGCCTTGAACTGCTCGGCGGTCAGGTTCGACAGGGCAGGGTCGAGGATGGCCAGCGACTTCGCCGAACCTTTCAACGAGGCGGTGAGCTGCTGGAACGAGCTGTTCACGTCGTCGCCCGTGACTGCCGCCAGGTCGGCAGCCGTCTTGATCATCTTCGTGACCATGGCGTCGGACAGGTTGATCGACTTGCCGAAGGCCGCCATCTTCAAGGTGGCTTCGTCGGCGACGTTGGCGTTGGCCTCCATCTCGTCGGCGAGCTGCTTGAACTGCTCGACGCTCTTTTCCACGTCGCCGCCCGACAGCTTCACCGCACGAGACAGCTTTTCGATCTCGTTTTGGTATTCCTCGAACGCCTTGAGCGATTCCTGAATGGGCTCCTTGACGAGCTCGATCGCCTCCTGGAGCACATGCCAGGCTTCCTTGGCCAGCTCGACGATGCCAGCCATCTTCAGGATCTCGGCGCCGGAGTCTGTGACGGCGTGCGCGGTCTTCTCGACCGCCTTGTTCGACTTGGCCAGTGTGGCGTTCAGCTCGTCGAAGCCTTTGACCAGCTTCTCAAGGTTGACCGCCGCCGTCTCGGTGTTGACGGCGACGTTAACGAGTAGCTGGTCTGACGTTACCGCCACGGGCGCTCCCTTGGGCTTGCTCGAATAGGGCCTTCGTCTTGTCGGCTGCGGAGCCGCCCGTCCCCAAGATCATCTGGGCCTTCGACACGAACTTGCCGATGTCCAGCCTCGGGATAAGCCAGCCTAACAGTTCGACAAACCAGTCTGGTTGATCTTCGAGGCCGCCAGCTTTCAGCATAACACCTGTCTCCGCTGCGATCATTAGGAGCCGGAAGACCTGCACCGTCGACTGGTCGTCTCGCGCCACCTTTGATGGGCAGAAGCCATAGAGCTCCCCGCCTCGCGTGATGTAGACGGGGAAGGCCACTCCGTCCTTCTCGGTAAAGTCCCACCGGTCCTCCAGGCACCGCCGCGCGTCCCGCGTCGCCTTGGGGCACGTCGGGCAAGAGAAAGACCGCCCCTCCTTGGAGAGACGGTCGGTGTCTGCATAAGCCAGCTCGAAGAGGGCCGTCAGCTTTTTTTTAGGTCTCCACCCGTGGTCGCCTTTAGCGCCGCCTGCCGTGCTGCAAAGAGGTTCTGGACCACGCCCGCCGAGATCAGGGCCGCCATCTGGCGGTCGTCGACCAGGCCGTCGCCCGTGAACTTCAAGACGAGCTCCTTGTCCTTGGGCACGCTCGCAGGGTTCTTGACGCCCTTCAGAGAAGCGCGGACCTCCTCAATGATGAAGCCGAGTTGCACCGACACCTCGCCGTCGGCGCCGTACTTCATCTTGGCGTTCTCGATGCGGGTGGCGTGCTTCAGGGTGATGTTCCGACGCATGATGAACCGCGTGGGTTCCTCGCCGGCCTTGAACTTGAGCTTGCCCTCGTCGAGTCCGTTCTTTAGGTACTCGTCGTACTCGTCGTCGTCGTCGCCCTTGTCGGAGATTTCCAGTGCGCTGTCGACTCGGAGGACGACCTCGATGTCTCCGTCGCTCAACAGGTTGTCGGTCGTGAAAGCCATTCCGTCCCTCCCAATCGTCTTTACCGCTCGTCACTACCCAAGGTAGCACCGAGGTAAGCAAAAAGGCCAGCCCTTCGCAGGACCGGCCTTCTCTCGCCGACTGGCACCGGCCCGAGGGCGGCGCCAGGTCGATTACTTGAACCAGGCGTAGATCTCGTCCTCGGCGTCGAAGGCCGTCTGGTAGGCCGTGCCCGCGAAGGTGATTGGGATGGAGCCGGTCTCGGGCACCGGGATCGCCGGCGTCTCGAAGATGCCCCTCGGGATGTAAACCTCGAGGCGGCGACCGGACGGCGCACCGAGGACCGCCGTGATGGCCTGCGCTTCGAAGTCCTGCAGCTGGTTGAACAGCTTGAAGACCTTCTTGTCGAGGTTCGTCTCCAGCGAGATCGCCGCGGTGAAGCGCGACCCGGGCACGAAGTCCTCCAGGTGGTCCGTGCCGTAGCAGTAGTTGACCAGCTCGTGCTCGTTGCCGAGCGTGAGGGTCATGCTGCGCGAGCAGACCGAACCGATGGAGGCGACGTTCATGCTGCCGACGAGGCCCGTCTGAGGGTTGTTGATCGCGGTCGGCGCGGCCGGCTCGTAGTAGACCAGGTAGATCGGTGTGCCGAGGCCGGAGCCGTCGGCGTCGGCCAGGGACGCGCCGTCGAGGGTGACCACGTCGCCGACCACGGAGACGATCGTCCTGGCGGTGCCGGCTGCCGTGTCGGTCGAGCGGGAGGTCCCGTTCGACTTGATGACCATGACCTTGCCGCCTGCGGACTTCAGGAACTGGCTGCCGTCGCCCGAGACGAGGGTGACGGTGTTGCCGCCGTTGTTCGACGTGGTGGACTTGCCGATGCCCACGTAGATCACGTCCTTGGCGTTGCCAGACCATTCGCAGTTGGCCTCGCCGTCGCCCGGCAGGTTGATCGTGGCCTGCTGCACGAAGCCGAGCGCCGACTGCTTGGCGACCCTGTCGCCGCACTCGTAGATCGAGAACGAAGTCGACGGCACCGTGGGCGAATACTTCAAGCCGGAGGTCGTGTCCTCCTTGCCGGTGAGGGACAGCCACAGGGCACGAAGGGCCGGGTCGATCTCGGCCACGCCCGCCGCGCCGAGGGTCGTGTCGATGTTGAAGTAGGTCGGGAGAGTCCAGGTGGTCTCCTTCTTCTTCCTGATCGGGCTGGTGTGGTGCCGGCCGGAGCGGTGCGGCGACGACTCGAACGGCTGGGTCATGGCGACGGCGCCGCCCGACAGGGTGAAGAAGAAGTCGGCGTCTGTCGGCAGAATCAGCTCGCCCCTGACCAGCTCTTGCTTCACGTAGAAGCGCTGCTCAAGGGCGATGGAGACGTTGGCCGAGTTGTAGATGTCAGCGTAGTTCTTGGTCATGGGTGGCGAAGCCTCCTAAGAAGAATTCCTCGCTCGGCCCTAACAGGTCCCTACGAGCGGCTGATAATAAAGTACGGACAGCTCAATCCTACCAAGATAGAACGGGGCCATCAAATGTAGATCGGTCGATGTAGTCAAGAGTTTAGCGTGGATGACGTCGGTCAGTCCAAGGTTGGGCACTTCCCAGATCGTCTCCTCGATGAGTTGCATCAGGTCCCACAGCTTCTGCTGCGTCACGGCTTCAGCCTCGGTGGGGCCGATGATGACCTCGATGACCAGGTTCCACTCCTTCTTTCCGCGCCGTTGCTCGTGGGTGGTCAGCTCCGCTAGGTCGATGATCTGAACGGCCGGTATTTCGTAGTCCGCAAAGTCACTTGCCTGGAGGCGCACCGTGTCGAAGGCCCGGTACTTCAGGTCGGTGACGAGTGCGAGCCTGGCCATGAGGGCGTCGGCGATCTTGGACCTGATGCTTTGCGGTGCGGTCATGTCTTTACCTGCCTGCCTTGGCGAACTGTAGGGCCGCCCTGAGGGTGTCGAGGACGAAGGTGCGCGTCGTCTTTATCGCGGGCCGCAGGTACGGCCTGGCTCGGATGTTCATCCGCATGGAGTGGGCTTGGACGGCGACCTGGCGCGGGTCCACCGGGCGGCCGAACGCCTGGGTCATCCGCCGCGAGTGCGCCGGCACCTGGACGGTCCCCCTGAAGCCGAACTCGTGGACGGCCGCGTAGGGCACGTTGAAGGAGCCGATCTTCACGCCGACCGTGACCCCGTCGCGGAAGAACTCGTACCGGATGGAGTTGATGAGGCGGCCGGTGTCGATGAGGTTCTGACCGCGGACGTTCAGCTTGGCGACCGACGTGACGTAGAGGGCGATCCTGAGGAGCGCCTCCTTGAGCTGCGGCGAGTCGGGCGCGAGCGCCTTCGTCTGAGCCTGGATGCGACGGATCATCTGGCCGGTGTTGTGCGTGACGGTCATCGACTCACCCGTTGTAGATCGAGTCGTTCCCGACGAGGCATTCCGTGCGCTTGTACCGGAGGATCGTGTCCTTCACGTCCTGAGGCATGCCCTGCATGTAGCTGATGGCCTCGCCGTCCTTGTTCTTCGTCGTGCGCCCGATGTCTCCGGCGTCCCTGATCTTGGCGTACCAGAAGACCAGCCACAGGCACGCGTGCTCAAGATCTGACGGTACGGGATTGTACCCCGCATCGTAGGTGATCTTGACCGAGCGATGACCCGTGACGAAGGTGTTGAGCTGGAAGAGGACGGCGTTGTCGTCGTCCGTGATCTTGTAGCTGGCCGGGTCGATGATGGTGCTCGCGTCGGTGAAGTCCGACCGCGCGTCCTGCCGAACCTCGGTGATGGCGACGACCGGGTACTGCTTGAGGACGAGGATGTTCTGCCGGCGCCCGTCCTGGTACTCAACTATCCCGGTCCTCTTGACCAGGAAGCGGTCGCACTCACGCTCCAGCAGAGCCGAGCTGGAGTTGATGAACAGCTCGACCATGGCGTCCTGAGAGGTCTCCAGGGCTGGGATCTTCAGGTACAGCTTGGCCTGGGCCAAGGTCGTGAGGGCGTTCGCGTTGAGGGTCATCGGTTATCCTTCGCCGGTCTGTGCCGCCTTGTCCGCGTACTGTGGCTTGCCACGATGGGCAAAGGCCGCCGTCTTGGGGCTGACCCGCGCGGCGTCCGTGTCGCCCATGGAGAACAGCCCTTTGTAGCGTTGCATGATCTCGATGGCCAGGTCATCGTCAACGTCCAACGTCTCGCCGACCTTGACCGTGATGGACTTCTTGACCTGGTTGTCCTCGCCGCCTTCCAGGTACTGGACGATCAGCGGGTCCTGGTCGGAGACGTCGGCCTTGCGCTTCAAGGTGATCTTCATTCTGGCTCCATGATGGTGTAGACGTGGTGTCTATACCTTTGTACCAGAACTCCAGGTCGTCGCGCCAGCTTGGACGGCGCCAGGTGGCACCCCTCCGAGCTTCAGGAAGAGCTGCCATGGCGTAATCATTGAGTCTGTCTCGCCCAGGAAGTCGGTGACCCACTCCGTGCACAGGAACATCCCGGAGCACCGCCACAGGTTCTTCTTGGGCAGCCACGGGCAGATCGCTCGAGCTGCGATGTAGAGCATGGCTCCGAAGTCGTACCAGGCGCCGCCGTGGGCGCATAGCTGGTCGAAGATGCGCGGGTAGTTGTCGGGGTAGGTGATGGAGGCGTACACCGTGCAGGCCCCTTCGAACGAGTCGACGGTCTGGGCGTGGACGCCGAGGAAGTTCGAGTGCACGACGTACCCGCCGACCTGGAGGGCGCAGTGGGAGACGGGCTCCTTCGTGACCCACCGGATCATGCGGCTGGCGATGTTCCCGGAGCGGGTGAAGAGGACCCTCATGCGACATTCTTGTGCATCAGACAGTTGAGCTTCACGTCGACTGCGGTGCCGCCGACCGAGACGTAGACGATGCGGATGTAGACGCCGGTCGGGATCTTGGCGACGTAGGCGAAGGCGTTCTGTCCCTGGTCCTGCACCTGGTCGTTGACGTTCCAGGTGAAGCCGAACTGGTTGAGCACGGTGCCGGCCGGGGCGTAGACTCCGTTCTTGTCCACCACCTGGAAGGACATGGTGTCGCCCCAGGCGTGACCCTTCAGGAAGAGGTGGACGCCATTGATGTACCGGTCCTCCGCGCCGATGGCGAAGTCGACGTTGGAGGTGACGCCGGCAGCAGCAGACCCGGAGTAGCCGGTTGCCTTGACGTTGTACTGGCCGTTGTAGGAGAAGGCGTCGAAGAGCAGGATCTCCCTGCCGCTGGCTGGATCGACGTTGATGGTCACGGGTGTCTCCCTAGGGCTCGAAGAAGTCGATGGAGGCGCGGTAGACGGTCGTTGTGCCGGAGTTCTCGGGCGCGGCGTAGACCTGGACCCGCGCCGGGCCGACGACCTTGATGGGCGACGCGTAGACCCTGGCGCTGGTGCTCGACTGACCGTAGAGGCGGTGGAAGTCGCCGGACTGGGTTTCGACGGCGTTGGTGACGCCTATCGGCTTGCTCTTGATGACGAAGACGGCGCCTGAGCCGACCGTCGTGCCGTTGTGGTTGACCGAAATGCCGGTGATGTTGGCTGTCTTGGCGGCGGCGACGTAGTGGTGAGCCCAGAAGGTCTGGTTGTCGCCTACGGCTATGGTGCCGGCGACGGTCGAGCAGCCGGTGCCGGTGTACAGGGTCAGCAGGCCGGCGTTGGCTAGGCCGCTGCCTGCGGTGACGACCGAGGCCTTTTCAAAGAAGCGGGCCAGGGTCGTGACGGAGTTGACGCAGGTCGTCCCGTTCAACGTCACCGTCTCGGAGTCCAGGGCCGCCGCGGTGTTGTCGTAGTAGGTGACGAGTACGGTCCTCGCCCCGGTGCCTGCGGCCGCGTCGGCTGCGCTGGCTGACTTGATGGAGAAGGCGGCGACGGACGCTGGCTCAGTGTAGGCGGTGCGGTTGACCGCTACGACCGTGGTGCCCGAGGTCGTCACGTCGCCGAAGCTGAAGTCCGCGCCGAAGCCGGTTATGCCGACGGTAATCAGACGGCCTTGCGAGTCGGCCTGGAGGTAGACCAGTGTGCTGTCCGTGGACTTCTTGGCGACGAAGGTCGCGATTGAGTTCCTGCCGGCAGCCGCGTCACCTTCGACGGTGCGGGTCATCGCCACCCCGGCGCCGGTGGTGTAGTCCTCGGTCGTCGGGAACGACGGCTTCAGGTCCACGGCGGCGGCGGGCAAGGATAGAGCCAGGGCGGCCCAAGCGGACCACCCCAGCAAGCGAAGAAGAAGAAGACACCTTGAGCTGGACAGCATAGCTCCCCTTACGCGACTTCGGACACCACGATCGAACCGCGAAGGCTGGACAGCGCCTCGAAGTTCATGGCCTTGAGCTTGAGCGCCTGGACGCCGGTGGCGCCCGCGGTGAAGTTGAGGCAGTGCAGCTCGCCGACGGCGGTGTAGGAGCCGCTGCCGACGACGATCTCGGCGAGGACATTATCGGTCACGTCGTCCGACCAGATGATCTGGAACAGGGCGTCACGACGGCAGGACACGACGAAGCCGACGCCTTCGTAGGACTTGTCCGCCGTGAGGATGATCGAGGCGCCGGTGACGAGGGCGAGCGTGCCCGAGCCGGCAGCCAGTTCGCCCTTGGCCTTCTTGCAGGTCGAGACGACCTCGGTGTTGACGAGGAGGGCGCCGTTGGCGTCCACCTTCAGGTACTTCAGGAGCAGGCCGGTCGAGTCCTTGGCGACGAGCGCCGGCAGGGCGTTCTTCGCCGCGTAGGCGTCACCTTCGAGCACCTTGTGCAGCGGGAGGCCCGCGGCTGTCGTGGCGTCTTCGAGTATCATGGTGCTTGTGCGAAGGTCGGTCATGTCTTTACTCCCTTAGTGGTGTGGCCTTGAGCATGAGACCAAGGTGTCGGCTGCGCACTGCCTGACCTTTAGAGTTCCGTGACCCCGACGAAGGCGTCGATGTCTATGCCCGCTGGACCATGGGAGTAAGTATACCCGACCTGAACGGAGGCCAGGGCCAGGACGTACCCAGGCATGTCTGTGCGGTCATGGGCCCTCTCTGGCCCCGTTGCGCCGCCGCCCACGCGCACACCGTCTACGACGAGGTTCCAGCGGCCTACGCCACGGCACACGACCTCGCCGTACCTGACGCGCCAGGTGACGCCGGTCGCGGGGGCCATCGACAGGATGGTCGTGGAGGGGCCGGTGGAGGCCAAGGTGGTGCCTGCCTCCAGCACTCTCCCGACCCTCTCCGACACGGCTAGGCCGTCAGGGCCGCCGCGCAGCAGGTAGAACTTGCCGTCGCCTGGGTTGTAGACGGAGACGGGCAGGCCTCCGTCCGCCGCCAAGTGGGCGAGCTGGGCGTCGAGGATGTTGCCCGAGAGCGGGAAGTCCGCGACGACGGTCGCCAGAACCCCCATGTCTACGGGAGCGCCGGCGACCGTGACCTCGACGAAGCAGGAGGCGTGGATCTTCGTCACCACGCGGCGGTCGGTCTGCCCGGCAGTCATGGTCGGGTGGGTGAGGAGTGTCGTCTGGGTGTCGGCCAGCTCCAGTCCGGCGCCGAGGTCGAACCACCGGACGGAGGCCGTGCCGGCGCCTGACCTGACGTAGACCGTGGACAGGACCGAGTTGCCAACGGTCGTGATCCTGAACCTGTGCACACCCACCGGCAGTGTGCTGATCGGCGGCACGACGTTGGCCGTGTCGTACAGCCCGATCCTGAACTGCTGGTCGGTCACGCCTGGCCCCTTATGAGAAACGGGAGGGAGGGTATTACACCCCCCTCCCGCTTATGTGAAGAAGATTGGTCTTACTTCGCCCCGTTGTACCCGTAGACCACCGACTTCTCGACCGCGCCCTGGACGTGGCCTTTGAAGTCGACGCGACGGTAAGAGGCGAGCAGCCAGCGGTCGCTGCCCGGCAGGTCGGGCATCAGCTTGACCCGGATCGGGCGGCGCTGGCCGACGTAGAACCGCTTGGTGTTGGCGATGACGATGCCCGTGCGGTCGACGGTCGTGCCGTCGTAGACGCCCGAGGCGTTCAGGTCCTCGCGGAAGAACTCCGAGTTGACGATCGGGATGCCCGCCCAGGCCATGAGGGCGCCCTTGAGCACCACGGCCATGGGGCCGAACTTCTCGACCGTGAACACCTCGGTGATGTTCCGCAGCTGGTTGTACATGACCGGTCCGGCCACGATCATCAGCTCGTCGGGGTTCGACCCGAACTTGCCCATGCGGCTGAGCAGGGTGCTCAGCTTGAGCTTGTCGATGACCGCGTTGCCGAGGTCATAGGTAGAGCCGTTCGCCGAGTTGGCGAGGGCCAGCTTGCGGAGGCCGTCCCACACCTTTTCGCAGACGTCGGCGCCTGCGGCCTGGGTGTCGCTGTCCTGGTGCGAGCCGTCGCTGTCACCGTTGATGATGGCCGACTCGGCGGCTCGCTCCTGGGCCTTGACCACTTCGCCGCGAGCGGCGCCGAGGAAGTCGGGGGCGGAGTCCTCGGTGAGTTCTTCAGGCAGCGGGTAGAACTCTTCGAGCTTCGTCGCGCTGAACCGGATCTTGTCCGTGGAGAAGTTCGCGCCCGTGAAGTTCGTCTGGCCCTCGGTCGCCTTGCGAGCCTTGGTGACGTTCTTCAGCTTGGGCTGGTCGAACGGGTTGGTCGGCATGTTCACCAGGTCGAACCGACCTTCGAGGACGCGCTTGAGTTCGTACTCCTCGAGGAAGGTCGTGGAGACGCCCGTGGGCACCCACTCCGAGCCGGCGCCGACGACGGTGGAGCCGAACGCCTTGATGGCCGGGGCGAGGATGTGCTTCCCGTAGTCCGTCTCCAGGATGCGCCCGCACTTGCCGAGGCGGTCGGACTTCTCGTCCTTGGAGACGAAGTCCAGCGGGTCGCCGTGGAACAGCTGCGCGGTGAAGCGGGCAATGTCGATCGCCTGCTTGAAGTTCAGCACCAGGTGCTTCAGCTCGTCGGGCACGCCCTTGAACTGCTTCGCGGCTACGTTGACGTTGAGCAGCTCGGCAGGGTGCGACTTGCCGAAGTAGCGCAAGGCCCGCATCTCGTCGCTGCCGCCCATCCCGTGTCCGCCGCCGCCTGAGCCGCCACGGGTGGCGAGCAGCGCGGCCTTCTCTTCTTCAGCGAGCTTCGCCTTGGCCTCGGCGGCCTCGACGCGCGACTGAAGGGACTTCTGGTTCGTGATGAGCTTGTCCAGCTCGGCTTTTGTCAGCACAGGTTACGCTCCCTTCGTAAGTTCAAAACGTCGGACCCGTCGAGTCATCCCGCGGTCAGACGTTGAGTCGCTTAAGCTTCTTGTCCAAGTCTCGCTGATAATCTCGCAGCGAGTCAAGGGACTTGGCCATCTCTTCGTCTTTACCTTCGTCTTTCTTATCGTCCTCGGACGCGTCACCTTTAGCGTCTCCGGCCGCCTTCGACAGGGCGACGGTGAGGTCGGCGACCCCTTTCATGCCTTCGTTCAGGCCCTTCAACTCGTTGAGGATCGCGCCGAGCATTGCCGTCTGACCTTCGGCTGCCTTGAGGTACGGGTTGTCGTCCGTGCCCTCGATGTTCTTGCGGTGGCTCTTGGCCGGGTCGTCGGCCTCGCCCTCTTCCAGGGCGGTGATGACCGCCGACAGGGCGTCCGCGGCCTCGGCCGGGTCGCCGCCGTTCTGGAGCATGTCGAGGATCTTCTTTAGCTCCTCGGTCTGCTTGGACTCGTCGGCCTCTTCGGCGTCTTCGTCCGGGTTCTCGCCCTCGGCGGTGTCCTCGGCGTTGTCCGCCGCGTCACCCGTGGCGACCTTGCCGTCCTTGCCCGACTTGCCTGCGGAGGCGTCGGCTGGGACGATCATGGCCTGGATGCCGTCACCAATGTCGATGGTGAGCCCGGACTCCGGGTCGGCCACGCTGTCCTTGGGCACCTGCCAGAAGACGAACCCTTGGTCGGTCTCCTCCGGCTGGTCGACGGCGTACCCTGCGGCCTCGACCTCCTTGGCGGCCTCATCGACGGAGGCGGCCTTGTCCTTGGAGACGATCACGCAGGCGATCGTGCCCATGGCCTTCTCGCCGTCCTTCTTCGGGTCGTCCTTGGGGTCTTCTTTCTTCGGGTCTTCCTCGGCCTTCGGATCGTCCTTCGGGTCCTTCGCAGGCGGCGCCGCCTTGACCTTCGCCTTGGGTACTTTCTTGGCCACGGGGTCACCTCCTTCTTCGTCGCGGGTCATCACGCGGTCGAGCAGCGCGAGGTCCCCTTTGTTGAGAGCTTCGAGCGTCTTGAGGTCAACCCTCAGGACACCCGCGAATGCCTTGACCATCGGAGACGGGATCGGCGAGGTCTTGCCCTGGAGCGCCGTCTTGACCTGGGCGACCGTGGCGCCCGCTTCCTCGGCGACGAACTTGAGGGCCGCCTCCTTGTTGCGGATCTCTCCCACCTCGATCAGGTCGTGGAGGCGTTGGTGCACGGCGGCCGCGACCCAGGCGCCCTTCTTGATGCACTCGACGCGGTCCATGAAGCCGTCGTACCACCGCTTAGCCAGCGGCGTCTGCCAGTAGCTCTTGCGATGGGACAGCATCGTGAAGGTCGAGTCCTGGTTCATGGGGATCGGGACGATGCTGGTCTCGATCAGCTCGGCCTTGGTGATCTCCATCACGTCGGGGTTGGTGTCGGATTTCGCGGTGCTCTTCGGGTCGAAGCCGACGGAGAAGGACCGCAGGATGCCTTCCTCCACCAGGTCGCGCACGGCGGAGATCTTCTCGCTCTTGGAGGACGACATCTCGATCTTGGTGTAGAGCCCTTCGTCGCGGGCCTCCACCTCGACGGCGCGACCGATGGGCATGAAGCCGAACGTCGGGTCGTGACCGTGGTCGAACAGGACCACCGGGTTCTTCTTGTAGTTGTCGAGGTTCCAGGCGCTGGGAAGGATGATCTCCTTCATGCGGTCGACGGTGTTGGCGTTGGCCAGACCTTCGATGGTGATGGAGCCCTTGCCGGCCTTCTTGATCTTGAACTGACAGCTCAACGTCCTGCGCATCTTAGGTCTCCTCAGCAGCCGCGAGGCTGTCGTCTATGTTGGCCATCTGGTCTTTGGGTACCATGATCCAGGTGCATCGACAGTTGATGACCTCGGAGGCGTCACCTTCGGGGTCGCGTGGGAACTGGAGCCCGTTCGAGAACTCCTCGTCGTGCTCGACGAAGTCGCCGTGCAGTTGCTCGTGGCTGTGGCGCACCCGGTCGTCGTCGGCCGTCAGCCACATCTTCATGAGGTCAGGGATGAGCTTGGCTGCGTCGGCCATGGCGGATGCCTGGCCCAGGGACACGGCGGTCAGCACCTCGGTCCGTGCGATGGTCATGGCTCGGCTGCCGATCTCCTCGATGTCCGAGAACTTCGAGCGCAGGTCGCCCGCGATCTCCTGGATCGTCTTGCCGGCGTCGATGCCCTTCTCGATGGTGGCGTAGACGCCCTCGACCGTCGTCTCGTTCATGTAGGAGAAGGCGCGTTCCGCTCGAGCTTCGAGCGCCTGTGCCCGCATGGAGGCGCCACGCTCGCGCAGGCCAGCCAGCTCGGACTCGGAGCCCATGTTGAAGGGCAGCTCCAGGGCGACCCCGTAGCCCACGTCCACGCGAGCCGACAGGACCTCGCGGGTGTTGTCGATCCACTGGGTCTCGAACTTGTCGAGGCCCTTGCGGAGCTTCCTCCGCAGCTCGGCCTTGCCGACCAGCTTCGACCGCTCGTCTGCCTTCGTGCGCAGTGTGTCCCAGCTCTTTTCCTTGAGGTGCGCCTTGACGGCCTTCGTGATGGTGACGGCCATGTCGGCGAACATCTTGAGGACGGCCTTCTCCATCTCGTGCGTGCCCTTGGCGACGGCCTCGCGGGCGTGAGCCTCGCGGCGGGACCACCACCCGTCGCCGCCCTTCAGGAACGACGACAGCTTGTCCTTTGCGGCCTTCGTGCGCGACCCGGTGTCGGCCTTGTCGTCGGCGGCGGGGAGCGCCAGGGTGGCGGCAGCCGGGGCGACCTGTTGAGGTTGGTGTATGCCCAGGGCGAACGGAGTCGTCGGGCTCTTCGGGAAGACCAGGAAGGGGTCGTCCGTGCCTGGGGTGGTGGCCGGCTTGAGATGCCAGATCTTGGACCGCACCTCGTTGATGCTCCAGCCCGACTCCAGCATCTTCTTCGCCAGGTCGGCCTGGAGGACCCGGTCTTCCTGCAGCGGCTCGACCGACGTGAGGTCGAACTCCAGGAACTGGTCCACGCCTTCGAGCTGCCCACGGCGGCGGAAGAACTTGGTCAGCTCTCCCTCGATGATCCGCATCATGGGGATGAGGGTCGCGTGCCAGAAGTTCTTCAGGGCGCTGTTGGCCTCGTCGCTACCCATGGAGCCGGACGCCTGGAGGGATAGCTCGTGCTTGGGCACCTTCAGGAGGTTGATGATGTCTTCGCGGTTCTTGTCGATGTAGATGGCGAGGTCTTGGTCGGCGAGCGAGTGCGAGACTTCCTTGAGCGAGACGCCCTTCGGGAGGACCAGGGTGCGGCGCATGTTCTTGCGGCCGGTGTAGGCGTTCTCGAAGGAGCGCAGGAGACGCATCGCCACCCGCTCATTGGCCTCTTTGTCCATCTCCAGGGCGAAGCCTGGCA
>Ga0315276_10000621_pt1 | contig 30548 bp, 30 predicted proteins | sample YL17G05_0_MG_FD_204542 | JGI IMG/M metagenome (GOLD analysis project Ga0315276, IMG submission 204542) | Sediment microbial communities from Yellowstone Lake, YNP, Wyoming, USA - YL17G05_0 | ecosystem: Environmental > Aquatic > Freshwater > Lake > Sediment | place: USA: Wyoming | collected... | reverse complement strand
TGCGTGGAGCCGCAATTTTGGGCTTAAAAGCGATCGGGCTTACCGCGGACCCCTGACGCCGGCAGCGGAAGAGCGCAGCCGTTTGCGGCTCGTTTCCCCCGGGGCGAAAGGGCTCCGGGATCTTTGGCGCGGCTGGCGCGACTATCGAGAACTCTGGCTGGCGGTCGGCTGGTACGACATCAGAAAGCGCTACCGCAGGTCTGTGCTTGGACCCTTTTAGGATCACGATTCGCCGGTCGGCGTCATGCGACGTGGTCAAGGATGGCGTGAACGGCTTCTTCGCGATCACGGAGGCGGACTGGATTGAAAATCTAGAACGATTTCGCGGCAATTTGACCCTGACCTCGGCATTGGGGGCGGCCGCGCGCGAGACGGCGGAGACGTCATTTTCGTTGCGTGCAACCTTACCCATATTCGCCGAGATATTGCAATCTGCGGCATCGCTCTGGCGATCGACCCGTCGCACGCCGTCCAGAACCGCGCTTAGATCCGGTCTGCCGCGCTCCGACGGATCCAGCGGCGCCGCACCACCCCAATAAAGACGACCAGCAGCGCACCCAACATGGCCCCCGCGAGCAGGACCCTGTGTGCCGTCGCCGGATCGAGATAGTGCGCGAAGACCGGATCGCCGGCGATGATCTCCCCCGCGATCCAACCGAGCAACGCAGCTCCGGCCCAGACGATCATCGGAAAGCGTTCTAGCAAGGCAATGACGGCGGCGGCACCCGCCATGATCAGTGGAATGCTGCAGGCCAATCCGAACATGAGCAGCGCATAGCTCCCGCGCGCCGCTGCGGCGACGGCAACGATATTGTCGAGGCTCATCACCACGTCGGCGATCGCGACAATTTTGACGGCTCGCCACAGGCTGTCGACCGGCTCGATCTGGCAGTTCTTGCCATTCTCGTCGGACCCGAGCAGCTTGACCGCGATCCAAAATAACGCCAAGCCGCCGACCAGCTTCACATAAGGCATCATCATCAACGACGTCACGATCCCCGTGAAGGCAACGCGTAGCGAGATGGCGACCATCGTCCCGAGCACGATGCCCCACATGCGCTGACTCACGGGCAATTTCCGGCAGGCAAGTGCGATGACGACGGCATTGTCGCCGGACAAAAGCACATCGATCCAGATGATTTGCAGGACGGCGAGCCAGAAGCCAGGTTCGTCAACGGTCATGCTGCTGCTATCCCCATCCCCTGGGCGCATTCGCCGGCGCGTTAGTCCGGCGAATACTTGCCCTACCCTTTGCCGCCAAAAGCAGCAAGGACAAGACGCATATATGCCTTCCGCGACGAGATTGAAGGAGCCAGCACCCACTTTGCTTCCGGCGCCGGTGCCTTTCCGCCGAGGACAAGGTGTCCCCAAATGAATTATGCTTGATCGCCTGATCCACGAATCGGGCGTATTGAGCCCAGCTCACGGGGGGAATGATGAATCTTGATATTGAGGTGGTCAATCCGCTTGTCGCTCTCATCGCAGGCATTCTCATTCTGCTCATGCCTCGACTGCTCAACTACGTCGTGGCGATCTATCTGATCGCGATCGGCCTCCTCGGGCTCGCTCAGCATTTCCATTCTTAGTCAGCATCTCTCCGGCGCGCATGGCGGCCTGACGGCCCCCAGTCGAAACCGAGAGACTAGCTGGAACCATCCGATCGGATGGCCTATAGTCGCGCTCTCACGCTCAAGACCAAGGGGGAGACGCTCCCGCGCAGGCAGGCCGCAGATCCTCGCAAGTGTCGACACGCGCGAGGTGTAGATTGGCGAAGTTTGGCCATCGACGCATCGATGGTTCGATCTTGGTCAACGCCGCGGCGGGATAGTAATTAGGCGCTTTGGCCGGGCGGGGCGCCCGAGCCAAGATGTGCCGCTCTAGAAGGATGAGAATTCCATGTCGGAATTCCGGCCGAGATTCTTGCTAATTTGTAGCGTTGGCGTCCTGGCTCTGACGTTGGACGCGGTCCTTGGCGCGCGCGCAGGTCGAAGCGGTGACGGTGCTTCGGACTCTGTACGCGCCGCGCCGGCCATGCTCGCCGAGATGGCGCCGAGCGCCAATCAGGGGAGCGACGCTCGCCCGCGGCAGACGGCTTATGTTTGGTCGGCGAGCCGAATTGGCTCAACACTGAGGCTCAGGGGCCTTGTGCCCTCCGAGGAGGACCGCCGCACGGTGCTTGGTATGGTGAAGGCTCACTTCGCCGATCTGGAGGTTGAAGATCGCCTTAAGATTGCGGAAGGCGGTCCGCCGCGAGAGCAATGGCTTGGGGCCGTCAGCTTTGGACTTAATCAGCTGTCGCATCTGAAGCAAGGCTCGGCGAGGCTCCTGAATGCGGGGCTGAAGGTCGAGGGTGAAGCAAGGAGCGGTGCCGACTACGACGAGGTGAAGAAGGCCCTTGCCGGGCCCATGCCGACCGGCCTCACGGTGTTGAACGACAATGTGCGCCCCCCAGTGGCGGATCCTTTTGTCTTCGTCGCTTCTCTGGACCCCAACGCGCTGACCCTGAGCGGTAGCGTGCTAAGCGAAAACATGCGGAAGCAGGTCAAAGAGTTGTCACGGCGCCTGTTCGAGCGTCCGATGCTCGACGACCAGCTGCAACTTGCGTCCGGGGCGCCCAAGGATTGGAACAACGCAGTAGAGGCATCGTTGCGGGCTTTGAGCCGCCTCGACTCCGGCAAGGTGTCACTCTCGGGCCTTGTGCTCACTATTGATGGCGTAGCCCCGGATAAGGGCACCGCGATCGCGGTGTCTTCCGCGCTCAAGCGCGAGTTGCCGGCACTCTTTTCGTCTTCCGAAAGCATCCGCTGGAAAGAAGCGGTCATCTCGCGCAACGCGGGTGAACTGCTCGCCCCGCGCATCAAGGAAATCGACCGCACCGAGAGCGGCCTGACCACGGGGGCGATCCCCTTGGAGGACTTGCCGCCGCTTGCACGGCCGTAAGTGAGGTTCATTCGAGGGTTGACGTTGGCGTTTTGCGCTGCGGATCGTTCCAGCGCTGCCTGATCCTCGGGCCGATGCGCTAGTCGTTGGCCGCGAGAAACATTCCGATGGTCTCAGTCGATTGAGGGTCATTGAGCAGCGGCGCGTGTCCCTGGCCCGGCACCGTCAGCGTGCGCAGATTGGGATGCCGCGCAACCATCGCCTCGAGGGTTTCGGCGGTGAGCAAATCTGAATTCACCCCGCGGATCACGAGCGCCGGGAACTGGCCCAGCGCAATGAACTGAGGCCAAAGGTCGGGGACGGGCTGGCTCAAATCGACGCCGCCCATGGAGCGAGCGAGCCGGCGGTCGTACCCTTGCGCCGGGCGCCCATTGCGCTCGTTGAAAACGGCCCGCGCCATCTCCTCCCATTGCCAGGATTCAACAGCAGGGAAGGCGCGCTCGTTCATCTCGCGGAGCAGGAGAGCGGCGTCGTCCCAGCTTCGCGGGACCTTCGTGCGTCCGACATACCCCATGATCCGCGCCAACCCCGTGGTCTCGATCACCGGACCGATGTCGTTGAGAACGACCACGCCCATCGCCGTCGGCCGGATCGCCGCCATCATCATGGCGATGATACCACCGCGCGATGTACCGACGATGGCCGCCTGATGCAGGTCCTGGATGGTCATGAAATCGAGCGTGTCGATCAGCTCGATGAAGGGCGTGTAATTGCGCCAGTGGCGGTCGTATTGCGAGCCGCCACGGCCGCGATAGTCGACACAGTAGACGTCTCTCGGCCGTTGCGGATGGTGTGAGAGGTAGCTCGCAAGGTAGTGGAAGTCCCGGCCGTTGCGGGTGAGGCCAGGGAGGCAGACGACGGGCCGCGCTTTTGCGTCAGCCGCGGGATAGTGCCGCACATGCAGGCGCAAATCGTCGAATGACGCGTAGTAGATGTCTCGCCACAGCTCGCCATCAAGCTCAGGCATGTCTCGGGATGACGCCTTGGGAATCATTCAAAGGTTGCGCGTGTCGTCGGCGCTGCTCTCGGCACTCAGTGTGCATAGAGTTTCGATGCGAGCAAGCCCACGGGCTGGCTCACTCCGACTTTGCCTGCACCGCGAGCGGCGCCTTGGCCTTGGTGGCCCGGCCGCGGTTGAGGTCCTGCACCAGCTGAAGCGCCTTCTCGCTGCCGGCGAGCCTTGAGCGATAGAGCTGCAGCGTCTCCATAATCTTCTTCACATAGTCGCGGGTTTCGGTGAAGGGGATGCGTTCGATCCAATCGATGGGATCGACGTTCGGGTTGCGCGGATCGCCGTAGGCGTGCATCCAGTCCTGCACTCTCCCGCCGCCCGCATTGTAGGCGGCGAGCGCAAGAAAATAAGAGCCGGAATAGCTATCGATCAGACCGCTGAGATACGCTTCGCCGAGCTGCACATTGTAGGTCGGGTTGGTGAGCTGGGCAGGCTCGAACTTCACTTTATACGCCTTGGCAACGCCTTTTGCAGTGCCGGGCATCAGCTGCATCAGTCCGCTCGCTCCCACTGGGCTCTTGGCTGCGGCATTGAACTCGCTCTCCTGGCGCGACAGCGCATGAACGAGAGCCGGATCGACGCGATCGGTGAGCAAGCTCTTGAACTCCGGCAGCACGCCGATGGGCAGAGCGTAGTCGCCGACCGGAAGATCGCGATTGAAGGCGATCTTGGCCAGCCTGAGCGCGATCTGTGGGTCGCCCGAGAGCTTGGCGAGTTCGGCCAGCAAGACCACCTCACCAGGGCTGGTCAGCTGCCGCGCCAGCGCGAGGTAGAATTGCGGCGTGACGCGCTCCATATCGGTCGCGAGCGCAATCCCGATCGCGCGCGCCGCATCGTTGGCAAGGAAGTGCTGGATGTCGGTATCGCTCGGCAGCGGCGTGGGGGTCACCGTGAGATTCGCGGGCTTGGCATCGAGGGCCTGGCGGCCGAGCTGGCCGTAAAAATATTGTGGGTATTTGGCGGCGGCGTGGAAATGCACGAGCGCCGAGCCACCGTCGCCAAGCGCGAGCGAGGTGCGGCCGAGCCAATATTCGGCAAGAGCGAACTGCTTCGAGCCCTTGGCGGCGGCGCGGAGCGCGAGGAGATGCCCGAGCGCTGTTTTTGGATCGGACAGAAAGCGCAGCGCAATCCAGCCTGCAAGGAACTCCGCTTCGACATAATCGTCGCCTGAAATCGGACCGTGCTTGGCCGCGATCGCATAAGCGATGCGGGGCTGCCCGGCATTGAGCGCGGTACGGCAATTGAGTCGCCGTTCCGTCCACCATCCGTCCGGATCGATCAGCTGGGCCTGCTCGCTTGGCGCATCGAGCAGCATCTTCCAGGCTTCCTCGTCGCGGTCCTTGCGCCGAAGCCACTGAATGCGATTGTACAATAACCCAACGTCGCCATCGGTCGCGCTTGTCGGCAACGCAGCGAGCAGCTTGCCCGCATTCGCTCCGCGTTTGACCACGGCGATCCGCGCCGCGATCTTCTTCTGCTCGGCGGCGGGGAGGAGCTTTACGATCCGCAGCGCCGCCTCGGCGGTAACGTTGCTGTCGGGAAAGAGCAGCTTGTCGATGCGCGCCTGGTGATCCTCCACGCTCAGCATCGAGCCGAACCGGGCCAGGATCTTTTTCTCCACCCCGGCATTCAATTGATAATCGCGCCAAGCCGAGACGACCAGCTCGCGCGCCGCCGCCTCATTGCCGTCCTTGAAATAGGCGCTCGCAAGCGCGGCCTTTCCGGCGCCGGTGAGCGGCGAGGCGTCGCCAAAAAAGGCCCTAACCTTGTCGGGGCTCACATCGGCGAGAAAGAGAGCGATTTCGGCCCGCTCGCGGAGTTCGTCTTGACCTGGCCAGTCGGGATTGGCGAGGCGGAACGCCTCAATCGCATCGGCGGCCGCGTCGAGGTCGCCGTTCCGATATTCGTACCAGGTGGCAAGCTTGCGCGCTGCGGGGTCGCTGATCCTCGCGACCGCCGCGTGTGACCCGGCATCGTCGCCTCGAAAGCTCGCGGCAAGGGCGTCCTTGAGATTGGCCGCGTCCGAAGCGCTGAGCTGGTAGGCGAGCAGCGGCCGCAAAATCGAGGCATAGGCCATTTTGGGAGCCGATGCGCCCGACGCGGCCTGAGCATTCGACGGGGGCGGCAGCGTTGGCGCCGGACGCTCGGGATTGTGCGCGGGGAGAACGACCTCTGTGGCATTCGCGTCAGGCGGCACGGCTGCCGTCGGCGCCACCGGCGTCGCCGATGAGCGGTCGGGATTGCGAGCGGGGAGTACGACGTCGGTGGTGTTAGCGTCAGGCGAGGTCAATGCTGCCGTCGGCGGAGCTGGCATGGCTTGGCTCTGGTCCGGCGGCGGCTCGCTCGTCAGGGCGCCCGTCGCCTCCGCCGGGGGCGCGCCGGAGCCCGTCTGTGCGGCGGGAGCCGGGCGCATCGGGTTCCGATCGGGCAGCAGAATGGAGCTGGGCTTTGCCAGTTTTACCGCAGTGCGCTTGGCTGCATGCGGCTTCGCGGCGTGCGACTTAGCCGCCAGCGGCCCCGGGGCCAGGACTGGCGGGGCGAACGACGCAAAGAATACAAAGAGTGATACGGCCGCGCTTAAGCGTTTCATTCTCGTCGATCGGTCCGGTTTTGCGATCCTGCCAAGACTAAACAGTCAGGATTTCCCCCTTGGCCGGGGCGCCGCGACGATACTCGCCAACTATAGGCCACCCTTTTCAACAATGTCTGAAAAAATCCGGCGGAAAGATGACTGCCAATCTCACGATTGGCGTAGCAAAGTTGATCAGCGGCGGTCGCCAACATGCGGAAGAAGCTAATTTTTGACCCAAACGGAGTTTGAATGATCGTGGGGCCCCTGCCGCGGGCGACACGGCCGGGGGATCGAGGACCGCGTCTGCTTGCCCGGCCAGCCTCAAGCTCCTATTGTCCGCCACTGATTTTTTAAGGCTGAGCAAGCCTCTGCCGCCATCCAAGGAGCCCTAATCTCGTGCCCATGCCGCCATTTCAAGGCTCGTTCACGGCCCTGATCACGCCCTTCAAGCATGGCAAGATCGACGAGAAGGCGTTCCAAAGCCACGTCGAATGGCAGATTGGCCAAGGCACCCATGGCCTCGTGCCGGTGGGGACGACGGGTGAATCGCCGACACTCTCCCATGATGAGCACAAGCGCGTCGTCGAGCTTTGCATCGAGGTCGCTGCGGGCCGCGTCCCCGTTATTGCTGGCGCCGGCTCAAACTGCACCGCCGAGGCCGTCGAGCTCGCCCGCCATGCGAAGCAGGCTGGCGCCGACGGCGTGCTCGTGGTCACGCCCTATTACAACAAGCCGACTCAGGAGGGGCTTTACCTCCACTTCAAGGCGGTCAACGACTGCGCCGATATTCCCATCCTCATCTACAACATTCCCGGCCGAAGCGTGGTTGACATGTCGGTCGAGACCATGGCGCGGTTGTTCAAGCTCGCCAACATCGTGGGCGTAAAGGACGCGACAGCGAACATGGCGCGGGTGAGCCAGCAGCGAGCGGCGCTCGGAACCGATTTCGTCCAGCTGTCGGGCGAGGACGCAACGGCGCTTGGCTTCATGGCCCATGGCGGACAGGGTTGCATCTCGGTCACCGCCAATGTGGCGCCGGCGCTGTGCTCCGAGTTCCAGCTCGCTTGCCTTGGCGGCAATTTCAAGCGGGCGCTCGAGCTGCAGGACCGGCTGATGCCGCTGCATGACGCCCTGTTCGTCGAATCGAACCCGGCTCCGGTGAAATACGCAGCCGAGAAGCTCGGGCTTTGCTCGAGCGAGACGCGGCTACCGCTTGCGCCCATGACGCAAGCCTCGAAGGCGAAGGTCGACGCGGCGCTTGGCCAAGTCGCGCTCTTCCTCGTCTAGCGCCCAAGGTCAAGCCAATGGCGCAGAAGAGCGAGAGCGGCAAGCTCGTCGCCGAGAACCGCAAGGCCCGCTTCAACTACGCGATCGAGGATAAGCTCGAGGCCGGCTTGGTGCTCACCGGCTCGGAGGTGAAATCGCTGCGCGCCGGCAGGGCCAATATCGCCGACGCCTATGCCTCCGCGGAGAGGGGCGCGCTCTATCTGATCAACGCGCATGTCACCGAATATGCGCAAAGCGGCCGTGCTACTCACGATCCCACGCGGCCGCGCAAGCTGCTCCTGCATCGCCGCGAGCTCGACCGGCTGATGGGCGCTATCCAGAGGGAAGGTATGACGGTCGTGCCCCTCAAGCTCTATTTCAATGCGCGGGGAATCGCCAAGGTCGAGCTGGGACTGGGCAAAGGCAAGAAGCTGCACGACAAGCGCGAGACCGAGAAGAAGCGCGACTGGGAGCGGCAAAAGGGCTGGCTGATGCGTGACAAGGGGTAGCGAGAGTGGCGAGCCGTCTTCCCATCAACGACGGTGAGGCGGACCACCTCAAGCCGGGCAGGGCAGTGCCGCGCGCCATGTTTCCCGCAACAATGGCCCCCGATGTTTGCCTTGCCAGCCATCCAGGCCGCAGCGTCCTTTTCATCTACCCTTGGACCGGACGGCCCGGCCATCCCAATCCGCCTCAATGGGACGAGATCCCCGGCGCCCATGGCTCTACGCCAGAAATCGAAGGGTTTCGCGATCTTGCCGCGGACTTCGTGCAATTGGGTGTGAAGCTGTTTGGCTTGAGCCGTCAGACACCCGACTATCAGCGCGAGATGGTAACGCGCCTAAACGTGTCGTTCCCGATCCTGAGCGATGCGGCGGGGCGGTTCTCGGCCGCGCTCGCATTACCCAGTTTCGTAACCGGCGGAGAGAACTATCTGAAAAGACTCACCCTCATCATCGATGCCGGCAAGATCGAAGCCATATTCTATCCGGTGGTCGATCCCGCGGCGCATGCGAGCGACGTGCTGCGATGGCTCCGGCGCTAGATGGCCGGGACCGCGGCCGGACAGTGGCGCCTAGAGCGCCTCGTCCTCGGCGTCCTCGACCGAATAGCCGAGCTTATCCAACCCTTCCTCGAGATAGTCGGCGAGGAGGGGCATGCCGAGCAGATAATCCTCGCTGCGATTGACGTGCTCGGTGCGGGCCGTGTCGAGCGCCTCGTCGAGCTCCTCCGGGCCAAACAAGCCCCTGCCGATCCAGGCGAGTGCCACGAGGCCCGCCTGCTCGTCCTCGTTCATGTCGCGGATATAGCCCTTCAGCTCGGCCCGCGTGCCGTCCTCGGAGAAGGATTCGAGAATGGAATCCGCGTCGTGATCTGAGATGGCGCCGTCGTCCCAAGCCGCCACCTTGGCCGCGCATTCGCGTGCCTTGACAATCACATAGCCGACTTTCGTCGGCGAAATCTCCAACGCGGCCATCAGCCTCTCCTAGGGACATCGCCCCATAACCAAGCCGCAGCATGCCCGAGATGATGGGCGCCAGCAAGAATCTCAGGAGCTCTTATGGGCTGCCAAGTTCCGCTGCGATGTTGGTGAGAACGGTTTCAAACATCGTCGTGGTCAGGCGCCCGGTATTAGTGTTCTGGCGCGAGCAGTGGTAGCTGTCGAAGAGCACAATCCCGCTTTTAAGCTCGTGGCGCGCGCCATGGGCGAAGGGGTAGCGGCTCCTTTTCAGACCAAGCGCTTCGAGCGTGCTCTCATGCGCGATGCGGCCAAGCGCCAGGATGGCCCGCAAAGCGGGGACCGCAGCGATGCGCCCCACCAGAAATTGACGGCAGTGGGCGATCTCGCTCGTGCTCGGCTTGTTGGCCGGCGGCACGCAGCGCACGGCATTGGTGATCATGCAGTCGACGAGCTGCAAGGCGCCGGGCGCCTCCGGATCATGATGCCCGCGGGCCAGCCCAACCTTCAGCAGAGAGCGGTAGAGCAGCTCGCCGGCGTGATCCCCGAGAAAGGGAAGTCCCGTACGGTTGGCGCCCTTCAAGCCCGGTGCAAGCCCGACGATGAGGAGCCGTGAGGTACTAGACCCTAAAGAGGGGACCGGGGCATTGAACCATTCCGGATGGGCGGCCCTGTTGCCGGCACGGAAGGCGACGAGGCGCGGACAGAGCGGGCAATCGTGCGCGGGTTCGGCAAGAGGCATAAGCGTTGCCGGGATTTCGGCGGGCCAAAGCGTCAGGTCTCGATAAGGTCCTCGGACTCGAACTCTTCAAGCGGGTCGGGCCTCCGGCGCTGCTCGCGCTGCGCACGCTCGGCCGGATCGCGGCCAATCTCATTTTGCAGATGCGCGAGATCGATGAACTGATCGGCCTGGCGGCGCAGCTCGTCCGCCACCATCGGCGGATTGGTGACGAGCGTCGAGACGACGCTGACCCGCTTGCCCTTGTGCTGCAAGGCCTCGACCAGCGAGCGGAAGTCGCCGTCACCGGAGAACAGCACGATATGGTCGAGATATTCCGATAGCTCCATGGCGTCGACGGCAAGCTCGATGTCCATGTTGCCTTTGATCTTGCGCCGCCCGGCTGCGTCGGTGAACTCCTTGGTCGGCTTTGTCACCATGGTGTAGCCATTGTAGTCGAGCCAATCGATCAGCGGCCGGATCGAGGAGTACTCCTGATCCTCGATCAGCGCAGTATAATAGAGGGCTCTGACGAGCTGCCCCTTGGTGCCGAACAGCGCCAGCAGACGCTTATAGTCGATGTCGAAGCCGAGAGATTTGGCGGACGCGTAAAGATTGGCGCCGTCGATGAACAGCGCGACGCGCTCGGTCGGATAGAAATGCATTGTCGTTCCTATCATTTGCAATATGCAGGCGGAAACAGAGAGCAACCTTGCAGAAAGAGCGACAAGCAGGCTGCCTATGAAACATAGGAAGGATGAGGTGAGTCCGCAATCGCTTGCCCGTGGCAAGGTGCTGGTAGGTCTTGGTGCAAATTGTCCCGGTCCATGGGGGAAGCCCACCAAGACTCTTCGCCGCGCGCTTCGCGAGCTCGAACGCGCGGGCGTGACCGTGCTTGCCGTCTCGGACCTGTACGAGACCGCGGCCATGGGGCAGCCCCGGCAACCACCCTACGTCAATGCTGTCGCGCTCGCGGCCACGAGCCTGCCCGCGCCAAGCCTGTTGCGGCTCCTGAAGCAGGTGGAGGCTAGAGCCGGTCGGCGTGGGGGCAGGCCCTGGGGGATGCGGACCCTCGACCTCGATATTCTCGACTATAAGGGGCTAATCATGAATGGGGCGAAGGCCCGGCGGGGCCCGCCACGCCGGCGCCGCCATCCGCTCATTTTGCCCCATCCCCAGCTCGATCAGCGGGCCTTCGTGCTGAGGCCGCTGCTCGACGTGGCCCCCAATTGGCGGCATCCGGTGTTGAAGGTCAGTGCGCGGGAGCTATGGCAGCGCGTGTCGAAGCGCGGCCAAGGCCGCGTGCTCAAGCGGCTTTCCTAAAGTCGCGGACCCTTGATTTCCTTCGCTTTGCCTTGCCAGGCCAGAACGAAGCGCCTAAATAGGGACCAATCTTTCTCTAACCTGAACAAGGATTTGCTGATGGCTCGCGTCACCGTCGAAGATTGCATCGACAAGGTTCCGAACCGCTTCGAGCTCGTGCTGCTGGCGGGCCACCGTGCACGGTCGATTTCCGCCGGCGCCCAGATCGTCGTGGATCGCGACAACGACAAGAACCCGGTGGTGGCCCTGCGCGAGATCGCCGACGAAAAGGTCGACTGCGACGATCTTAGGGAAGACTTCATCCACTCCATGCAGAAATATGTCGAAGTGGATGAGCCTGAAGCAGAAGCTGTCCCCATGCTTTCGTCGGATACGAGAATGCCGATCCTCGGTCAGGACGATCAGTCGAGCGACGCTGCGGTCGATAAGATGAGCGAGGAAGAGCTGTTGCGCAGAATGGCGAGCCAGGCGCCGTCAGATGGCTCCAATGCGGGACCGCGCTCGCGCTGATAAGGCTTACACCCATGACCGTGGGTGGTATCGCCCTGGCTTGCTGAGGCGTCATCCCGGCCATAGCCGGGATCCGGCGAAGCGCTTTCCGGCCATCGTGTTTGCAGTTTGGGCTTCCGCCGGAATGATGGTGGGGCAAACACCGCCCTGCCTTGGAAGGCATGCGCCATGACCCGCCAATATGAGCTGGTCGAGCGGGTCAAGAGCTACGAGCCGAACGCCGACGAGGCGCTGCTCAACCGGGCCTATGTCTATGCCATGAAGGCCCATGGCAATCAGAAGCGGGCCTCCGGCGCTCCCTTCTTCTCCCATCCCCTCGAAGTGGCTGCCATCCTTGCCGAGATGCGGCTGGATGCCGCCACCATCGCCACGGCGTTGCTCCACGACACGATTGAGGACACCGGCGCCACGCGGCCCGAGATCGACGCGCTGTTCGGTGCCGAGATCGGTTCCCTCGTCGATGGGCTCACCAAGATCAAGAAGCTCGACCTCGTCACCAAGAAGGCCGAGCAAGCCGAGAACTTCCGCAAGCTCCTGCTCGCGATCTCGAGCGATATCCGTGTCCTCCTCGTCAAGCTCGCCGACCGCCTGCACAACATGCGCACGCTTGAGCATGTGAAGCCGGCTAAGCGCAAGCTCATCGCCGAGGAGACCATGGAGATCTATGCGCCGCTGGCCGGCCGCATGGGCATGCAATGGTTGCGCGAGGAGCTTGAGGATCATGCCTTCCGCTGGCTCAATCCGGAGGGTTACGCCGCCATCGTGGATCGCCTCAAGATGCTGCGCGACCGTAATCTGGGCCTCATCGAGGAGATCGAAAGGGCCCTGACGAAAAGGCTGCAAGAAGCGAATGTGACGGCGCTCGTCGCCAGCCGCGAGAAGAAGCCCTACGCCATCTGGAGTAAGATGGAGCGGAAGCAGATTTCGCTCGAGCAGCTCTCGGACATCTATGCCTTCCGCATCGTCGTGGACGAGGTGATGAATTGCTACCGCGCGCTGGCCGTGGTGCACACCACCTGGCACGCCGTTCCCGGCCGGTTCAAGGACTACATCTCAAGCCCCAAGCAGAACGACTACCAGTCGATCCACACCACGATCGTTGGACCCCGACACCAGCGCGCCGAGCTGCAGATTCGCACCGAGAGGATGCACTCGGTCGCGGAATATGGCGTGGCGGCGCATGCGCTGTACAAGGACGCCAACGGCTCTTCCGGCGGCATGCCGAAGCAAGAAAGCAATGCTTATCGCTGGTTGCGGCATCTCGTTGACATGTTGCTCGAAGGCGATAACCCCGAGGAATTCCTGGAGCACACCAAGCTCGAGCTGTTCCAGGACCAGGTGTTTTGCTTCACCCCGAAGGGGCACTTGATCGCGCTGCCGCGCGGCGCCAACTCGATCGACTTCGCCTATGCGGTGCATACCGACATCGGCAACACCTGCGTCGGATGCAAGATTAATGGCCGCCCCATGCCGCTCGTCACCGAGCTCAGAAACGGCGATGAGGTCGAGATCGTCTGCTCCGACGCGCAAGCTCCGCCCTCGGCGTGGCAGAGCCTCGCGGTCACCGGCAAAGCGCGCTCGGCGATCCGCCGGGCGACCCGCGATGCTGCCCGCGCGCAATACGGCAAGCTCGGCCGTGAGATACTTAAGCGGGCCTTTACCCGGCGCGGCAAGGCTTTCAGTGAGGAGAGAATCGGCCAGGTGCTCGGTCGCCTCTCGCAGAAGACCACGGAAGACGTCATCGCCGCGGTCGGTCGTGGCGAGTTGAGCTCGGCCGACGTGATCCTCGCGGTCTGGCCGGAGGAAGCCACCGCCGAGACGCCGAAACGTCGGCGCATGGTCAAGCGCACCGAAGAAGGCTGGTTCGGCCTCGGCAAGGTGATGGGACTTAAATTCCGCTGGCCAGGCTCAAGCAGCCGCAGCCGCCCGGTGGGTGCGAGCAGCATTCCGATCAGGGGTCTGCAGGGCGATCTGCCGGTCAGCTTTGCCGATAACGGCGCGGTTCCGGGCGATCGCATCGTCGGCATCCTCAACCCCGGCCAAGGCATCACCATCTATCCCATTCATGCGGCAGCGCTGAAGGCCTTCGACGAGGAGCCCGAGCGCTGGATCGACGTGACCTGGGACATCGATGAGGACAACCCCGAACGCTTCCCGGCGAAGATCGCCGTTGTCGCCCTGAATGAGCCTGGCAGCCTCGCTCAGGTTGCCGCCGTCATCGGCGAAGCCGACGGCAATATCGACAACATCAAGATGATGAAGCGGGTCGCGGACTACACCGAGATGGTCATCGATCTCGAAGTGTGGGACCTGAAGCATCTGAACGAGATCATTGCGGGCTTGCGTGCCAGGGATGTTGTGAGCAGCGCCGCACGTGTCAGCGGCTAGGTCGAGGAGGCGTGGGGCGGGCCGTCACTTCCGCTTGAAGCGCTGGCATGCAGACGAATTTTACCTAGAATTGCTAAAGCGTCCCTGGGCCATAGAATGCCTCATTCGAGTTGAAGCGTAGCGGGGTGTTGATGCTGTTTAAGCGTCGCGAAGAGGAAAGTTTCCTGGAGCGCATGCGGGTCCATATGTGGCCCCGTCGCAGCTGGGGGCGCTCGGGCCGCTATGTCGTTTATCGGCTGCGGCGCCTCAGTGCCACCCCCCATGCGATCGCCCTCGGCTTCGCCGCCGGCGCATTCACGGCGGCCACGCCCTATCTTGGCACCCACATGGCCATGGCCGCATTGGTCGCCTGGGCGATCGGCGGGAGCATCATTGCTTCGCTGCTTGGCACGTTCGTTGGCAACCCTCTCACCTATCCCTTCATCTGGTTTGCGACCTACAAAATGGGCAACATCCTGCTCGGCGCCCATGGTACGAAGAAGCAGATCGACCTCTCCAGCGGAATTTTCCAGAACTCGCTCGACCGCCTTTGGCCGATCCTCAAACCCATGACGCTTGGCGGCTTTCCGGTCGGTCTCGGGCTCGCGGCGCTGAGCTATGTCCTAGTCAGGCCCATGGTGGAGGCCTATCAGCATCGGCGGCGGCGCGAGCTGCATTTGCGTCACGGCCGCGACGCGATCGGCGCTTGAGCAACGGCGCGTCACGATGAACCTTCGACAGGGCCCCATGGCGTTTCCCATCCGCCTCGGTATCAACATCGACCATGTCGCGACCTTGCGGAATGCGCGGGGAGGGCGCCATCCGGATCCCTTGCGCACGGCGAGGATCGCGGTCGAGGCCGGCGCCGACAATATTACGGCGCATCTTCGCGAGGACCGTCGGCACATCAGGGATGACGACGTTGCGAGGCTCATGACGTCGTTGAACGCCCCGCTCAATCTCGAAATGGCGGTAACGCCGGAGATGCTGGCGATCGCGCTCCTGCATCGTCCTCACGCCTGCTGCCTGGTGCCTGAGCGGCGCAAGGAGCTCACCACCGAAGGCGGCCTCGATGTTGTTAGCCAAACCGCCGCGTTGAAGCCCTTCGTCGCCAAGCTGAGACGCGCCGGCATTCAAGTCGCGCTGTTCATCGATCCGGAAAAGCAGCAGATCGATGCCGCGCGCGCGGTCGAGGCGGACGCCGTCGAGCTGCACACCGGCACCTATTGCGCGGCGGCAGCCGATGGCGACGGGCCAGCGCTGCACCGCGAGCTCGCGCGCCTGCAAGAAGCGGCCCGCCATGCGGCCGCTGCTGGGCTTGAGGTCCATGCCGGCCACGGCCTTGACCTTGAGAATGTCGGCGCGGTGGCGGCGATCCCCGAAATCGTCGAGCTCAATATTGGTCACTTCCTGGTCGGCGAGGCGCTATTCGTCGGTCTTGGCGAGAGCGTGCGGCGCATGCGCGCCGCCATGGACCGCGCGCGACTGGCCTTGCGGCAAAGCGACACGGAAGCCTCGATGAGCGGCGGCACGCGATGATCATCGGGCTCGGCAATGACATCATCGACATCAGGCGCGTCGAGCGAACCATCGAGCGCTACGGCGAACGGTTCCTGTCCCGCGTGTTCACCGATACGGAGCGGCGGAAGTCCGATGGCCGGGCCGCCCGCGCCGCCTCCTACGCCAAACGATTCGCCGCCAAAGAGGCTTGCGCCAAGGCTTTGGGCACAGGCTTCCGGCATGGGGTGTTCTGGCGCGATATGGGCGTCGTCAATCTGCCCTCCGGCCGGCCGACGCTCGAGCTCACGGGAGGCGCCGCGTGGGCGCTTGCCAGCCTCACGCCCGAAGGCTACGCGGCGCGCATCGATCTCAGCATCACCGACGACTTTCCCACCGCTCAGGCGATCGTCATCATCTCGGCAGTTCGCCTTCCCATGCGCGATTGAGCGATTTGCCTCGCCATCGGGGAAGGGCTATAGGGGCCGGGGCCCGCAAAAATCGGCATTCAACGGAGAGCTTTCGCATGAGCGTCGAGGTCGAGGAAACGCAGGAAAAGAGCGGGGTTAAAGACACCGTCCGCGTCGTCATTCATGCGCTGATCCTTGCGCTCCTGGTCCGGGTGTTTCTGTTCCAGCCCTTCAACATTCCCTCTGGCTCCATGATCCCGACGCTGCTCGTCGGCGATTATCTGTTCGTGGCGAAATACAGCTACGGCTACAGCAGATATTCCTTCCCCTTCGGACCCAATTTATTCTCGGGACGCATCTTGGGGAGGGAGCCGGACCGCGGCGACGTGGTGGTGTTCAAGCTGCCGCGCGACAACGAGACCGACTACATCAAGCGCGTGATCGGCTTTCCCGGCGACGAGATCCAGATGATCCACGGCGTGCTCCAGATCAATGGCCAGGCGGTCAAGAAGGAGCGCACCGACGATTTCGTCATGCGCGACGCTTCCGGCCGCGAGCGACACATGGCCCGCTACCTTGAAACCCTGCCGAACGGGGTGACCTATCCGGTGCTCGACATCGTCAATGAAGGCATCGGCGACAACACCGAGGTGTACAAGGTTCCCGAGGACCACTTCTTCATGATGGGCGACAACCGGGACAATTCGACCGACAGCCGCTTCCTCTCCGAGGTCGGTTTTGTGCCCTTCGAGAACCTGGTCGGCCACGCCAAGCTCATCTTCTTCTCCATCGACGAAGATGCAAGCTTCTGGCAGGTCTGGAAATGGCCGACCGACGTTCGCTGGTCGCGCCTCCTGCAAGTGGTCCATTGAGCTTGCCCAAGCGGCGCGACACGGCTCTGCAACATCTCTCCGAACGCCTGGGCTACGCTTTCAAGGACGGCTCTCTGCTCGAGCTTGCGCTGACCCATGCGAGTGCACGACCCTCGCTCAAGCCGAACGAGGACAATGAAAGGCTCGAATTCCTGGGCGACCGGGTGCTCGGGCTAGCCATCGCCGAGGTGTTGACCGAGAGCTTTCCCACCGCCAGCGAAGGGGAACTTGCGCGCCGCTTCAATCAGCTCGTGCGCGCCGAGACCTGCGCCGAGGTCGCGCTCACCTGGGAGCTTGGGAAGCTCATCCTGATGAGCGGCGGCGAGGCTGAGAGCGGCGGCCGGGCGAAGAAGACCATCCTCGCCAATGCCTGCGAGGCCGTGCTCGGCGCGATCTTCACCGATGGCGGCTATGCGGCGGGCCGGGATGTCGTGCATCGCTTTTGGGCGGCGGAGCTTGGCGGGTACGACCTTGCCGCCCCCGACGCCAAATCGGTGCTTCAGGAATGGGCCCAAGGCAGGCGCTTGCCGCTGCCCGTTTATCTGGAAGTCGCCCGCGAGGGGCCGGATCACGCACCCCGCTTCACCGCCGAGGTGCAGATCGACGGCGTGGCGCCAGAGCGCGGGCAGGGGGCGAACAAGCGAGCGGCCGAGCAAGCCGCGGCGCTCGCTATGCTGATGCGGGAGGGGATTTGGCAAGCGCCACACGATGGCTGAGACTTCAGACAAGCAAGCTCATGAAGCCCGCAGATGCGGCTTCGTGGCCGTGATCGGCGCGCCGAACAGCGGCAAGTCGACACTGACCAACGCGCTCGTCGGCACCAAGGTCGCGATCGTCACGCATAAGGCCCAGACGACCCGGGGGCCGGTGCGCGGCATTGCGCCGGTCGGCAACAGCCAGATCATCCTCGTCGATACGCCGGGCATCTTTCAGCCGAAGTGGCGGCTCGACCGTGCTATGTTCGGGGCCGCCTGGGATCGTGCGGGCGACGCGGACCTCGTGGCGCTGGTGATCGACGCCCAGCGTGGCCTCGATAAGAGCCTTGACCCTCTTCTCAATCACCTCCCTGAGGTGAGGCGGCCCATCATCGCCATCCTCAACAAGATCGACCAGGTATCAAAGCCCGAGCTGCTGCGCTTGGCCGCCGACGTCTCGGCAATCAGACCCTTCGAACGCACCTTCATGCTCTCGGCGCTGACCGGCGACGGCGTTGCTGATTTGAAGTCGTATTTGGCGGACGCGGTGCCGCCGGGACCGTGGCTCTTCCCAGAGGATCAGCTGACCGACGTCTCGCTTAGGCACGCTGCAGCGGAGATCACCCGCGAGAAGCTATTCATGCGGCTCCATGACGAGCTTCCATATAGCCTGACCGTCGAGACCGCGGATTGGAAGGAGCTCCAGGACGGCAGCGTCCGCATCGAGCAGACGATCTATGTGATGCGGGAGAGCCAGCGCAAGATTCTGCTCGGCGCCAAGGGCGCGACCATCAAGGAGATCTCGATGGCGGCCCGCGAGGAGATTGGGCAAATGGTCGAAGCGCCCGTGCATCTCTTTCTCTTCGTGAAGGTGCGCGAGCGCTGGGGCGAGGACCCCGAGCGCTATCGCGAGATGGGCCTCGACTACCCCAAGGAGTGATAGCCTAAGGCGATGGACTTTAGCGACGAGGGCATCCTCCTCTCCGCCCGCCCCCTCGGCGAGGCGAACGCGATCGCCGAGCTTCTCACCGCAGTCCATGGCCGCCATTTTGGGCTCGTGCGGGGAGGGCGGTCGCGGCGCATGCGTCCCTTGCTGCAGCCGGGCAACGTGCTGAGCGTCACCTGGCGGGCGCGGCTGTCGGAGCATCTCGGCAGCTTCACCGCCGAGCTGATCGACCCGCGCGCGGCGCGCGTCCTCGACGATGAGGCAGCCCTTGCCGCCATCGGCTCGCTCACCACGCTCTCCAAGCACCTGCCCGAGCGCGATCCGCATGCCGAGCTCTATCGAGGCTCGCTTGAAGTCTTGCGCGCGCTCGATGATTCAAGCGTCTGGCCGGCGCTCCTTGTGCGCTGGGAGCTGATGCTGCTTCAGGATCTTGGCTTTGGCCTCGACTTGAGCGCATGCGCCGTGACCGGCACCGAGGCAGACCTCGTCTTCGTCTCACCGCGCTCTGGCCGCGCCGTGTCGCGCGACGCAGGCCAACCCTATTGCGACCGGCTGTTGAAGCTTCCGCGCTTCCTTGTGCAGGAGGGGGCCGTGCCGGCGCCGCAGGATGTCGTGGCGGGCTTCGTGCTGACCGGCCACTTCCTCGAGCGCGATGTGCTGGAGCCGCAAGGGCTGGCCATGCCGCAAGCCCGCGAGCGCTTGGTCCATCTTCTCACACGCGCCGAGGCTCCCGTCATTCCGGCGTAAGTCTCAATCCTCATCCTGAGGAGGCGCGTGAGCGCGTCTCGAAGGGTGCGGCCCCCGAGTCTTCCGGAGCTCATGCTTCGAGGCGCCCTATGGCGGGTCCTCAGCATAAGGGCAAACTGGCTTCGCTTGAGCCAACGCAGCCGATGCGCTAAGCGCGAGGCATGGGAAAGAGAAGAGCGCCGCCCGATTCGGGTGGCCTGATCGAGCCGGTCAATTTGCGCGAGGCGCTGGAAGAGCGGTACCTCGCTTATGCGCTCTCGACCATAATGCACCGGGCGCTTCCCGATGTGCGCGATGGCTTGAAGCCCGTGCATCGGCGCCTGCTCTACGCCATGCTCCAGCTCAGGCTCGATCCTCAAGGCCAGTTTCGCAAATGCGCCAAGATCGTTGGCGACACCATGGGTAACTTTCACCCGCACGGCAATCAGGCGATCTATGATGCGCTGGCCCGGCTCGCTCAGGACTTTTCCGTCCGCTATCCGCTGATCGACGGCCAGGGCAATTTCGGCAATATCGACGGCGATAACCCGGCCGCCGACCGCTACACCGAAGCGCGGCTGACGGCGATCGCCGCTCAGCTCCTGGACGGCATCGACGAGGACACCGTCGACTTCCGTCCGAATTACGACGGCCGCGAGCAGGAGCCGGTCGTCCTCCCGGCCAATTTTCCCAACCTCCTCGCCAATGGCGCCTCGGGCATCGCCGTCGGCATGGCTACCAATATCCCGCCCCACAATGCGGGCGAGCTGTGCGATGCGGCGCTGCATCTGATCAAGTTTCCTAACGCCACCGTGGAGAAATTGGTCGATTTCGTTCCTGGGCCGGACCTCCCCACCGGCGGCATCCTCGTCGAGCCGCGCGAGCAGATCGTCTCGGCCTATAAGACCGGGCGGGGCAGCTTCCGCCTCCGCGCCCGCTGGGTCCAAGAGGATACCGGCCGCGGCACCTATCAGATCGTCGTTACCGAGATTCCCTATCAGGTGCAGAAGGCCCGGCTGGTCGGCCGCATCGCCGAGCTGCTTCAGGCCAAGAAGCTCCCGCTGCTCGCTGATGTCCGCGACGAGTCGACGGAAGAAGTGCGCCTGGTGCTCGAGCCCAAGAGCCGCACCGTCGATCCGGTGCTGCTCATGGAGCAGATGTTCAAGCTGACCGAGCTTGAGACGCGGTTGCCGCTCAACATGAACGTGCTGAGCCGCGGGCTGGTGCCGAATGTCCTGAGCCTTCGCCAGGCACTCCGCGAATGGCTCGATCACCGCAAGGACGTCCTGGTCCGCGGCGGCAAGCATCGCCTGGCCAAGATCGACCATCGGCTGGAGGTGCTTGAAGGCTTCCTGATCGTCTATCTCAACCTCGACAAGCTAATCAAAATCATCCGCGAGACGGACGAGCCCAAGCTTGCCCTGATGCGGGCATTCAAGCTCACCGAGGTGCAGGCCGAAGCGATCCTCAACATGCGGCTCCGATCTTTACGCAAGCTCGAGGAGTTGGCGATCAGGCGCGAGCACGAGACGCTGACCAAAGAGCGCAAGGAGTTGAAAGCGCTGCTCGCCTCCGACGACAAACAGTGGAAGCGCATCGGCGACGACATCAAGGAATTGAAGGAGCGCTTTGGCCAGAAGACCGCGCTCGGGCGGCGCCGTACGAGCTTCGACGTGGCGCCCGAAGGTGCCGAGGCGGAGCTCGCCGAGGTTATGATCGAGAAGGAGCCGGTGACCGTCGTTCTTTCGGAGAAGGGGTGGATCCGAGCTATCCGCGGGCATCAGACCGAGCTCGACAGCCTGACCTTCAAAGAGGGCGACCGGCTCAAGCGCGCCGTGCGAGCGCAGACCACCGACACGCTGCTCCTATTCGCCACCAATGGGCGCTTCTATACGTTGAGCCCCGACAAGCTGCCGAGCGGCCGAGGGGCCGGCGAGCCGTTCCGCCTGATGATCGACATCGAGGAGACCGCCGACGCGGTCGAGCTGTTCATTCATGAGGCCGGCCGCAAGCTCCTCGTCGCGAGCACCAGCGGTCATGGCTTCATCGTGCCCGAGGACGAAGTCGTGGCCATGACCCGCAAGGGCAAGCAGGTGTTGAACGTGGCCGCGAATGAGGAGGCGGCTGTTTGCGCGACCGTCGAAGGCGACAGCGTCGCGGTCATCGGCGAGAACCGCAAGCTCCTGCTGTTCCCCTTGAAGGAATTGCCCGAGATGCCGCGCGGCAAGGGCGTGCGTCTGCAGCGCTATCGCGACGGCACGCTCGCCGACGCCAAGACCTTCAAGAAGAAGGACGGGCTCAACTATACCGACTCCGCCGGCCGCAGCTTTACCGTGACGGAACTCAGGGAGTGGTGGGGCACACGCGCTCAGGCCGGGCGGCTACCGCCCAAGGGCTTCCCGAAGTCCAATTCCTTCGGCGCGAAATTCTAACGCCGGGCGGCATTAGAAAGCCGAATTCCCCCTTGTCATCAAATGGTTGCGTTAGTCTTGATCGCTGCATTGCGTGTGCTACCTAAGTCCTAGCTGTGGGTTTCGGTCCGCACCCAGCCCTTGGAGGTGAGGTGCTCTTGTGGCTGGAAGCGGTTCTTGTAGCGCATCTTGCGCGAGCCATCGATCCAGTATCCGAGATAGACGAAGGGTAGCCCGAGGCTCCGCGCATACTCGACCTGCTCCAGGATCATGTAAGTGCCGAGGCTGCGCGCTGGCTGCTCCGAATCGTAGAAACTGTAGACCATGGAAACGCCATCGCTGAGGCGGTCGCATAGCGACACCCCGATCAGCGGTGCATCTCCCTTGGCTGGGTCTGGCTTCAAACGATATTCGGTCACGCAGGTATCGACCACGCTGTCCTCGACCATGAGGGAGTAGTCGAGCACGGACATCTCCGCCATGCCGCCATCGGCGTGACGCGCGTCGATATAACCGCGGAACAACGAATATTGCTCTGCCGTCGGCGTCGCCTCAATGCGAGCCGCCACGACGTCATGGTTGATGCGGGCAATCCGCTGGAGCGAGCGGCGCGGCCTGAAAGCATCGATCAGAATGCGGACCGGCACGCAAGCCGAGCAGGCGTCGCAATAGGGCATGTAGGCGATGTTCTGGCTGCGCCGGAAACCACCCTTCAGCAAATTGTCGATGAGGAAATCGGGCTTTTCCCGAGTGAGATGGGTGAACAGCTTCCGCTCGAGCTTGCCCGGTAGATAGGGGCAGGGCTGCGGCGCCGTAATGTAGAACTCAGGAAAGTTGCTTTTGTGCTCTGTCACGGACCACCAGCCAGGACCGAATCCACCTCCATTGCCGACGAGATTAGGCGATAGGAGGCAGAAAGTGCAAATACGGAACGCGCACTTCAGCCTAACGCGGGCAGCAAGGCAGGCCGGCGGAGTCCCGCCGGCTCGATAAAGTGCCGGGCTTTCACCCTAAGCCCGGTTGATCACCACCACGCCCGCCAGAATGTCATGCAGACAGCGCTTCTGCGGGTCGAACAAGGCCCAGAGCAGAATCGGGCAGAAGATAGCGAGCGAGAACCAGAAGAGGAGCGCGTGGAAGGCGGCCACGAGCGGCGATACCTTTCCCCCAAACCAGGTGCGGACCTCAAGGCCCATCATCCGCTGGCCAATGGTCGCGGAGTTCGGTCCACCAATGGTGAGCGCGTTGTAGCCGAGGCCGACCGCGGGAAAGACGAAGCCGAACAGGAGCCAGGCGAGCCCGAGGGTGAGAATTCCGAGCACGGCGATGGCCACATACACGGCCACTGTCAAGACCGTGATGACGATCGCATCCACGATGAAGGCCATGACGCGCTTGCCGATCACGCCCTGGAACAGCTGCGGCTGGGTCACCGGATCGTAGGCCAGCAGCCGATCGCTGAAACTGTCGCCTGAACGGGGCGGAAGGGTTCTCTGTTCGGACATCTCTCTCTCGCTCCGGTCAAGGTTGGCGTCGCCATGGCTAGATGGTGGTTGGCCACGGCCGAAGCAAGCGGGAACTAGCGGAGGGCTGCGATCCTTCGCGCCGCTGCACGTTTATGCTGGGCACGCGTCGCGGTTGCCGAGCTTGTGGCGACACGCTAAGAATTTTTTTCGAGGGATTTTGTCTGAGGCCAGCTGACGGGGCAACGACTCATGGTGCGGCTAGGAACATTGCTCGGAGTCGCGATGCTTTTCGTCGTCGGCCCTGGATGGCGAGCTCTCGCCTGCGAAGGAACGGAAATCGTGTTCGAGGACAACTTCGCCGACGACGCAGGCGGTTGGACGATCAATCGAGGCGTCGAGGTGAAGGACGGCACCTTCGTCTTCAAGCTGGCCCCGGACGCCATGCAATCCGATCTCAACGTAACCTTCACCGTCAAGGATGCCGACGTTTGCTCGGAGGCCGTCTGGCCGGAAGACGATCCAACGACGCTCGGTGCCGGACTCCTGTTCTGGGGCGAGGACAATAAGAGCTATTTCCAGTTCGGCGTGCTCAACAACGGCAAATACTGGATCGCGCGGAGACAAGACGGCAAGTGGCACACCATCGTGGAGAACGTCGATTCGAGCGCCATCAACACCTCGCCGGGCGCCACCAACAAGCTGCGGGTCAAGGCGAGCGGTAACGCGGCGAGTTTCTTCATCAACGGCACCAAGCTGCGCGATTTGCGCGGTCAGGCGCCGAAGGGCGGTTGGCGGTTCGGCCTGTCCGGTGACAATTTCGACAAGCTGAAGGACGCCCGCGTAACCTTCAAGAGCGTGAAGGTCACCGATTGAGGCTGACGCGACGGTGGGCGCCTTAGGCCTTGGCGCCGATGAGGCGCGCGGCCTCAAGCGCGAAATAAGTGAGAATGGCGTCGGCGCCCGCGCGCTTGCAGGCGATCAGACTCTCCAGGATGACGCGATCTCTGTCGATCCAGCCGCGTTCCGCTGCCGCCGCGATCATCGAATATTCGCCGGAGGTTTGATAGACGAAGGTTGGCACGTGGAACGTCTCCTTCACCCGGCGCACGATGTCGAGATAAGGCAGCCCCGGCTTCACCATCACCATGTCGGCGCCCTCGGCGATGTCCTGGCCGACTTCGCGGAGCGCCTCCTCGGCATTGGCCGGGTCCATCTGATAGCTCCGCTTGTCGCCACGCAGCAGGGCTCCAGACCCCACCGCATCGCGGAACGGTCCGTAAAAGGCCGAGGCGTATTTCGCCGCATAAGCGAGGAGCTGAGTCTGAATGAAGCCGTTCGTCTCCAGGGCTTCCCTGATGGCGCCGATGCGGCCATCCATCATGTCCGACGGCGCCAGGATGTCGCAGCCGGCCTCGGCCTGGGTCAGCGCCTGGCGGATCAGGACCTCGACCGTACGGTCGTTGTCAATCTCGCCGTCGATCAGAAGCCCGTCATGGCCGTGGCTCGTATATGGGTCGAGCGCCACATCGCAGATCACTCCGATATCTGCCACGCTTGACTTGATGGCGCGCACGGCCCGGCAGACGAGATTGTTCGGATTGTAGGCTTCGCTCGCTTGCTCGTCGCGGCGCGAAGCCTCGGTGAAGGGGAACAGGGCGACCGCCGGGAGCCCAAGCGCGGCAGTGGTGCCGGCGGCTTTCACGGCAAGGTCGATGGAGAGCCGCTCGACGCCCGGCATGCTCGCGACGGACGAGCGCGCATTGTTGCCTTCGATCAGGAAGATTGGCCAGATCAAATCGTCGGGCGAAAACGAGGTCTCCCGCACGAGCCGGCGCGACCAATCCGACCGACGGTTGCGCCTGAGCCTGGTCGCCGGGAATCCCGGCTGTGCCGGCGGAGGCGCCTTGACCCTTTCGCGTTTGACGCGCTCGGTGCGCAAGGCGACCGTCTTGTCTTTGGGGGAGGACATGAGCCGATTGATCTCGCTCGCCTTTTGGAGTGCCGGCACGCTAGCACCTGGCAATGCATGGTGCCAAGCAACTCCCAAGCTCATGGTTTGCCGCTCGATCACCTATTGGCAAAAGCCCGCGCCCCGCCTCGCTTTCATGTCAAAGTGAAAATGATTCTTATGGGCCTCGTTGGCCTCTGGACCGAGCACGGTGCCGAAGTCCTTACAGGCAGCATCATGCACATGCTTCACGAACAGGCTCTTGGCGTCCGTGATGACCGACTCGGTGGTCACAGGAGGCGGTGAGGGTGGGACGATTGCTGAAGACTTTGCCTTGATAACCTCAATCGCGTTGCGATCGGCAGCCTTGCCGTCTGGGGCAGAGGCGGTGCTCGCCGATCCTTGCTCACCCTTGGGATTGGGAGTGGGGGCCGGGGGCGCAACGACGACGAGTTTGGGCCAAGCGTCGAGCACCGTGATGCGCTCTCCGGACGCAAACACGAATTCAGACACGTCAAGCGCATTGGCAAGGGCGTGCTCGCTCAATGGCGTATTCGCGGCGCCGTAGCGATTGCGGCAGGCATACGAGGTCGCGTTATGCAAACCGACCACGGCAGAGTCGAGCCGGGCCTTGGCCTCTGGCTCAACCGTGTCGTTGAGCCAATCGCTCAATTCCTTCACCATCGGGCAGCTGAGGGTCGCGGGCGGATCGATCACCACCTTCGGATCTTTGCCGATCGAGTGCAGCAGAATCGGCGCCGGCGCCCCGCACAGCCCCTCCTTGATGGGCGGGAGCGGCTGATAATCGGCCGTCACCGAGGCCAGCAGCTCGCTGCACATAGCCTTGGCGGCCGTCACCTCCGCCTCGGTCCACGGCTCGGTCAGCACCTCGCTAGGAAGCAGCGGCTTTACGGGCACCGGCGCGCCGATCCGCACCGGGTTGCGGTCAGGCAGGGGCGGGGCCGGGTTGGATTGCGCGACGTCGGACTGCGCCTGAACGCCCCAGGGCACCAGGCTTGTACAAAGCATGAGAAGTGCAAGGGCCCGAAGTCTCATCCCGTACGATCCAAAGCCTTCCCGTCGCCGCTTGTGGTTTCCAAGATTGAATGTTAGCTGCCCGCGCAGCCTCGCGCTTCGCGGGACTTACACGAATTCCGTCGAAGGGGACATCAAGCCGTGAGCGAGCCGCTCGGCATCGACTTCGAGGAGCATGATCGCGCGGGCATCGTGACGCTCAATCGGGCCTCGCGGTTAAACGCGCTCAGCCGGGAAATGTTCGAGGCTTTGACCGAGCAATACCGGCGCTGGGCACCCAATCCTAATATCTATGGCGTGGTGATGCAATCGACCCACCCGTCGGTGTTCTCGAGTGGCGGCGATCTCAAGACTCTGCACGAATGGAACGGGCAGGGCGCAACTGGCGCCATCCGCGAATTCTACCGTGCCGCCTACACCCATGTCTGGGTGCTCGAGAAGTTCATCCGGCCGAATGTGCCGCTTATCAATGGCCTGGTGCTCGGCGGCGGCATCGCCATCACCCTCTACGGCACCCATTGCGTTGCGGGCGAGGGCTATCGGCTAGCCATGCCGCAAGTCGGCATCGGCTTCTTCCCCGATATCGGAGGCACCTACTTTCTCTCCCGCCTAGAGCGGCAGGCCGGCCTCTATCTCGCTTTGACGGGGCGGGCCATCGGTCCTGCCGACGCTTACCGGCTCGGGCTGATCAGCCACTATATTCCGGGGGCGCATTTTCATGTCATCACCGACGCACTGAGCGACAGCCATCCCATCGATCGCCTGCTCGATGGGCTTCACCGGGACCCCGGCCAGGGCGAGCTCACCAAACTGACCCCTGCTATCGACCGCATCTTCGGCGCCTCTTCCGTGGAGGAGATTCTGGATCGGCTCGATGCGGAGCGCGGCGACGATGAAGCCTGGGCGAAGGGCACAGCAGCCGAGATGCGCAAGAAGTCGCCGACCTCGCTTAAGATCGCCTTCGCGCAAATGCGCCGCGGCAAGACGCTTAGTCTGGCAGAGGCGTTGCGGCTTGAGTACCGGATCGCCTCGCATCTGGTCGTGCGGCCCGATTTTGCCGAAGGCATCAGAGCGAGGATCGCCGATCGGGGCAGGGAGCCGCGCTGGCGACCCGCCACACTCGCCGAAATCGACGAGGCTGAGATCGAAAGTCTGTTCATGACGGCGGCGGACGGGGAGCTTGAATTGGACGAGAAGCGTTGACGAGAAGCGTTAGGGTCTCCGCATTGCCGGGACAAATCACCAAAACTTAATTATGGGTATTTCATGCAATCTTAAGCGTTCTTATTAAGCGGATTTTAGTTGGCTTTAACTATAGTCATCCTCAAGTTGGGAATTAAAAACAACTGACGAGGGTAGGCGATGAATGTAGCCCTAAATATAGGGACTCGTGCGAGCGCTGAGCAGTCCGAAGATATCAAGGGGCGGTATCTCGTTTCCTTGAAGCTTGTCGAACGACTTCACCGGTTGCTGCTAGACGTTATCAAGGATGAGTTCGAACGCTTGGGCCGTTCCGACGTGAACAGCGTCCAGGCGCTGCTCTTGTACAATATCGGCGACGCCGAGTTGACGGCGGGAGAACTCACGAGCCGCGGTTACTATCTCGGCTCGAACGTGTCTTACAATCTGAAGAAGTTGGTCGATGCCGGCTACATCAACCACCAGCGTTCGAGCACCGACCGCCGCTCGGTGCGGGTGCGCCTGACCGACAAGGGCCAGGAGGTGTGCACGGTGGTGAATACGCTCTACCACCGGCAGCTCAAATCGCTGCAGCAGGTCGGTGGCATCGACACCAACGATCTGGAGACGCTCAACAAATCGCTGATTCGGCTTGAGCGCTTCTGGACCGATCAGATCCATTACCAGCTCTAGCGCCACTCGAGGACCAGCTCTAGCGCCACTCAAGGCAGGCCTTTTGGCCCCGGTGCAGCGTCGCCGGGGCAGTTTTTTGCCTCGGCCCCGCCAAGCTCAAAAACGCCCAATTCCCCGTTTACCCCTTGAACCGGAACCTCAACTGCAGCATCTTTAGCTTGCAGTTGCGGGTCCGGCTGCGGGGGGATATATATCGTTCATACCCTTATCTTGAGGTCAATCTCTCAGTCTTGCGCTAAGACTTACGGGTGGCATGACAATTCGATAAAGCGGTTTGGACGTTGCTCGCTCTGCGACTGGCCAGAATAGCGAGGGCATAGCGCCAATAGTCGGGTCGAGGGCGAGAAGCCGCAGAGTGACGGGAGCGGGGCATGGTGACGTGGAAACGTTTTTGGGGAAAGGGCGTGGCAGTCGCCACCCTAGCCTTGATGGCAACCCTCCTCATCGCCAACAGCGGCCCTGCGGACGCCGGTCTTTTTTCTTGGTTGGGCGGCCAAGGCAAAAACGACGGGTCGCAACCTCAACCCAATCGCGGATTGTTCGGCGGCCGCGGTGGTAATCCGGGCCCCGACAACGGGGGTGGTCAGTACGCCGCTCCTCAGCCCGGTTCCGGCGCCTTCCATGGCGACGAGCTTCCACCTGCCGAAGGCAACGAAGCCACGCGCGAATGGATCACCAATCCTGCGGTTAGCACTCCCACGCTTTCCACGCAAAATATCGAGGCGACAAAGGTCGCGATCCAGCGCTACCAGACCATCGTGGCGCAAGGCGGTTGGCCGACCGTGCCGGCCTACGCCATGCGGCCGGGCTCCCACGGCAATGAAGTCGAGCTCCTGCATCGGCGCCTTGAGATCAGCGGTGACCTCGTCGGCCAAAGCATTCCCGACGAATACGATGCGGCGTTGACGCAGGCGGTGAGGAAATTCCAGGCACGCCACGCTTTGCCGCCCACTGGCACGATCGACCGGGCAACCATCGATGTGATGAACGTGCCCGCGACGATCCGGCTGCATCAATTGCAGTCGAATTTGGGGAGGCTGCAGACCTTGGCGCCGGCGGCCGCCAATCGCTACGTCATGGTCAACATCCCGGCGGCACAGGTCGAGGCGGTGGAGAGCGGCCAAGTCGCCTCGCGCCACGCCGCCGTGGTCGGCAAGTTCGAGCGGCAGACGCCGGAGCTCTCAAGCAAGATCCAGGAGATCAATTTCAATCCCTATTGGAACGTGCCGCGCAGCATCGTTTACAAGGACCTCGTGCCGAAAGCCCGCGAGTTCGCGCAGCGGCGCCAGGACATGCTTGCCGCCTACCACATGGAGGCGTTCGACGCCGCGGGAAATCCGATTCCCTCGCAGTCGATCGATTGGTCCAGCGACAAAGTCTTCGGCTACAATTTCCGCCAGCTGCCCTGGGCAGAGAACTCCCTCGGGTTCGTCAAGATCAACTTCCCCAACAAAGACTCGGTCTACATGCACGACACGCCGCTCAAAAGCCTCTTTGGCCGCAATGTGCGGTTCGAGAGCTCGGGCTGCGTGCGCGTGCACAATGTCGAGACCCTGGTGACGTGGATTTTGCACGACACGCCGGGGTGGAGCATGCCGCACGTGCTGAGCATGAAGCAGACTGGCGAGCAGGCGGACGTGAAACTCGCCAAGCCCCTTCCGGTCTATTTCGTCTATGTGAGCGCATGGGCGACACCTGACGGCGTGGTGAACTTCCGCCCGGACATCTACAACCACGACGGCGCCGCCGAGACCGCGTCGGCCTATTAGGCCGGTGCTAGAGCATGATCGGGAAAAGTGGATACCGGTTTTCCCAAGAGGACATGCTCAAACAAAGCTAGAGCGCTGTCGCGATTCAAGATGTGGCGATAGCGCTCTAGGCGACGAGCTTCACTGGTATCTTGACATATTGGACTCCATTGGCGTCCGCCCAGAGTGTCGCGCGGCACCTGGTCGTCGGCCCTTTGCCTTGGGTGTTGCTGGCGCCTCCGCGCGACATATGGTAAGGGCAACAAAATCTGCTTCAGCCTTGCGCCGGCGGGGACGTTTGCCCAGATAAACCTCCACCGGCACAGCGGGGCCTTCTTGAAGTTGCGAGGAGTGATTGGCGATGGCGGCAAGTGACGCAAGGCGTGCCGAGGCGCGCGATTCGGGTTTCTTCACCAGAGATTTGGATGAAGCCGATCCGGAGATTTCACAGGCGATTAAAAACGAGCTGCATCGCCAGCAGGACGAGATCGAGCTGATCGCGTCCGAGAACATCGTGTCGCAGGCGGTGCTCGACGCCGCCGGCACGCTCCTCACCAACAAATATGCCGAAGGCTATCCCGGCAAGCGCTATTACGGCGGCTGTCAATACGTCGACGTCGTCGAGCAGCTCGCCATCGACCGCGCCAAGCGGCTGTTCAATTGCGCCTTCGCCAATGTGCAGCCCCATTCGGGCTCGCAAGCCAATCAGGCGGTCATGCTGGCGCTGATCAAGCCTGGCGACACGGTGATCGGCA
>Ga0315276_10000617_pt1 | contig 30673 bp, 29 predicted proteins | sample YL17G05_0_MG_FD_204542 | JGI IMG/M metagenome (GOLD analysis project Ga0315276, IMG submission 204542) | Sediment microbial communities from Yellowstone Lake, YNP, Wyoming, USA - YL17G05_0 | ecosystem: Environmental > Aquatic > Freshwater > Lake > Sediment | place: USA: Wyoming | collected... | reverse complement strand
GGCGATGCGCTGCTGGACGCCGGCGTCGACGTCATGACGTCGGGCAACCACATCTGGGACAAGAAGGAAGCCCTCACCTACATCGGCGCCGAACCGCGATTGCTCCGCCCCCTGAACATGGCCGCGGGCGCCCCGGGCCGCGGCGTGTTCGTCACGCGAGCCGCCGGCGGACGGCCGGTCGGCGTCATCAACGCGATGGGCCGCGTGTTCATGCCGCCGGTCGACAACCCCTTCGCGGCCGTCGACGCCGCCCTCGCGCAGTTGCAGCACGAGTGCCGCATCATCCTCGTCGACGTGCACGCCGAAGCCACTTCCGAAAAGATCGCGATGGGCTGGTTCCTCGACGGCCGGGTCAGCGCCGTGGTCGGCACTCACACGCACGTGCAGACCGCGGACGCCCGCGTGCTTCCGGGCGGCACCGCCTACATCACGGACGTCGGCATGACCGGGCCGCACGACTCGGTCATCGGGATGGAACGCGAGACGGTGCTCCCCCGGTTCGTGACGGGCCTGCCGGTCCGCATGGAACCGGCCTCGGCCAATCCCCGGCTCCAGGGCGTCGTCATCACGGTGGACGACGCGACCGGGCGGGCGACGGGCATCGAACGCCTCGACTGGTCGGCCGACGACATCACACGGGCGAGGGACGCGGCAGGCGATGACGACCCTGTTTGATCTGCCGTTCGACGACGAGTCGTCCGACCCGATCGGCCCGAAGGGCGCCGGCGCGCCAGACGCGCCAGACACGCCCGACGCGCCCCCGCGGGTCTACACGGTCACCGCGCTGACGGCCGAGATCCGCCTGCTCCTCGAAACGACATGGTCCGAGGTGTGGGTCGAAGGCGAGATCTCGAACTGCCGCCCGTGGACGACGGGGCACATCTACTTCTCGCTCAAGGACGCCGGGGCGCAGATGCGCGCGGTGATGTTCAAGTCGGCGGCCCGGTCGCTCGCTTTCAAGCTCGAAGACGGCCAGCACGTGGTCGCCCGCGGCCGCCTGAACGTGTACGAGCCGAAGGGCGAGTACCAGATCGTCTGCGAGTCGATCGAACCCAAGGGGCTCGGCGCGCGCCAGCTCGCCCTCGATCAGCTGAAGAAGCGCCTGCAGGCCGAGGGTCTGCTCGACGCCGGGCGCAAGCGGCCGCTGCCCACGCTTCCGCGGAAGATCGGCATCGTCACGTCTCTGGACGGCGCGGCGCTGCGCGACATCATCAAGGTGCTCGGCCGGCGCTATCCGAACGCGCACCTGGTCATCGCGCCGACCCGCGTGCAAGGTGAGACGGCGGCGGCGGACATCGCGCGGGCGCTGGGGCTCATCGGCCGCGTCGAAGGCGTCGACGTGGTGATTGCGGGACGCGGCGGCGGATCGATCGAGGATCTGTGGGCGTTCAACGAGGAGGCCGTCGCGCGCGCCATCGCACGATGCCCCGTGCCGGTGATCTCCGCAGTCGGGCACGAAGTGGACGTCACACTGGCCGACCTGGTCGCCGACCTGCGGGCGCCGACGCCCTCGGCCGCGGCGGAGATCGTGGTCGCGGCGAAGAACGAATTCGTCGCGCGCATCGACCGGCTCGCCAACCGCGCGGACGGGGCCGCCCGCGGCCGCGTGCGCGACGGCCGCCATGATCTCCAGCGGCTCACGGGCCGGCCGGCGTTCGCGGGCTTCCCGGCGCGGCTGGCGCTGCGCGGCCGCCATCTGGCCGAAGTGGAATCGGATCTGGAGCGCACCGGACGCGGCTCGATCGCGCGCCGGCAGCGTGCATTCCAGACGCTCCAGCTCCGGCTCGAGTCGCTCAACCTCAGGCGGCACCTGGGCCGGGTGCAGACCCGGATCACCCAGGCAGACGCCGCCCTGCGCGCCACCATCGTCGCGCGGTGCCATGATGCCCGGAGGCGCCTGGGCAGCGCCGCCGCCCGGATCGATGCGCTGAGCCCGCTCGCCGTGCTTGGCCGCGGCTACGCCGTGTGCTGGGACGGGGCGAAGCAGACGATTCTGCGCGACGCGGCCGCCGTCGCCGACGGCTCGACGGTGCGCGTCACGCTGCACCGCGGTGAACTCGCCTGCACCGTCAGCGGGCGATCGATTTCCGACATGCCCGGACCGGCGACGCGTCCGGCCGATTAGGGCCTGTTAGCGAACAACGTAGACAGCAGTTGTTTGCTTAGAGGCCCTTATGGCGGGCCCACACGCTCGAGATGCTACATTTGTTCAGTTACAGCGCCTCAGCCCGACACGTGAAGGAAGAGACGATGGACGTCAACATCAAGGATTTCGAAGCCGCGATCGCCGAGCTCGAGACGATCGTAAAGAAGCTCGAGGACGGCGACCTCACCCTGGAGCAGTCGCTCGATCTGTACGAACGCGGCGTGCGCCTGTCGCGCTACTGTCATGGCCGCCTCGAGGAAGCCGAGCGCCGGATCGAGGTGCTGGGCGAAAAGGGCGACCTGCAGCCGGCGCCGGCCTCGCTCACCGCGATCGCCGACGATGACGTCCGGCGAGCGGCCCCGGACCGTGACGAGAAGGGGCGGCGCGCGTGACGACCGGCACGACGGCGTCGTTCGCCGAGTACGCACGCCAGCGGCGGGCCGAGATCGATCAGGCGCTCGCCCGCGTGCTGCCCGAGGCCGGCGACCGCCTGCAGACCATTCACGACGCCATGCGCTACTCGCTGACGGCCGGCGGGAAGCGCTTCCGCCCCATTCTCACGCTCGCGGCGGCCGAGGCCGTGGGCCGCGACCCTGCCCAGGCCCGGCGGCTCGCGATGCCGGCCGGCTGCGCCATCGAACTGATTCACACGTATTCCCTGATCCACGACGATCTGCCGGCGATGGATAACGACACGCTGCGGCGCGGCAAGCCGACGCTGCACGTGGTGCACGGCGAAGGCCTGGCGATTCTGGCCGGCGACGGATTGCTCGCCGAAGCCTTCGCGCTGCTCGCGCGCGAGCCCGACGATGCGGGGCAGCCCGAGATCGCCGCGCGCAAGCTGGCGGCCATCCGGCGGATCGCCGAGGCCGCGGGATCGCTCGGCATGGTCGGCGGCCAGGCGATCGATCTGCAGGCGGCCGGGCATGCGCACGACGCGCAGGCGCTGGACGCCGAAGCCCTGCGCGACATGCACGCCCGGAAGACGGGCGCGCTCATCCGCGCCTCGGCCGTGGTCGGCGCCGTCATGGCCGGCGGGTCCACGTCCCAGATCGCGGCCGTCGACGACTACGCCGCCGCGATGGGCCTGGCGTTTCAAATCATCGATGACGTGCTCGACGTGGTCGGTGCGGGCGATGCCCTCGGCAAGACGGTCGGCAAGGATGCGGCGGCCGGCAAGCCGACGTATCCGGCGCTGTACGGCCTCGAGGCCTCGACGCGCCTCGCCCGTGACGCCGCCGACGCGGCCCTGGCCGCGCTCGCCCGGGAGCAGCTGCACGGCAGCCGACTGGCCGACATCGTCGAGTGGGTCGTCTCGCGCCGTTCGTAGCACGGCACCCCATGCCCGGGCCGCCACGCACCCGCCTCGACATCCGGCTCACCGACGACGGGCTGGCCGCGTCACGGGATCGCGCGCGGGCGCTGGTGATCGCGGGACGCGTACGCGTCAACGGCGCGGTCGTGACGAAAGCGGGCGCGCCGGTCGCCGCCGACGCCCGCCTCGAGGTGATCGAGCCCGACTTCCCGTGGGTCGGCCGCGGAGGCGTGAAGCTGGCCTACGCGCTCGACACCTTCGGCATCATCGTCACGGGGCGCGAGGCGCTGGATATCGGCGCCTCCACGGGCGGCTTCACCGACGTGCTGCTGCAGCACGGCGCGCGCCGCGTGGTCGCGCTCGACGTGGGCCACGGTCAACTCGACTGGCGGCTGCGCGAGGATCCGCGCGTCATCGTGCAGGAACGCCGCAACGCGAGGGACCTCGAGCTGTCCTGGCTGCCCGGGCCGGTCGATGTGGTCACGATGGACGTCTCGTTCATCTCGCTGCGCCTCATCCTGCCCGCGCTGCCGGCGGTCGTCACGCCGGGCGCCGACGTGATCGCGCTCGTCAAGCCGCAGTTCGAAGCGGGACGCGCGGAGGTGGGACGCGGAGGCCTGGTGAAGGACCCGGCGGTGCACGAGGCCGTGATCGCCCGCGTGACCGAAACCGCCGCCGCGCTCGGCCTGGTGCGCCTCGGCCTCACGCCCTCGCCCATCACCGGCGCGACGGGCAATCAGGAGTTCCTGATCCACCTGAAGCCGTCCTGAGTTGACTCTGACCCCGTTCGCCACCAAGAATGGGCGCGCCGAAGGAGCTTCGCATGATCACGCGTGTCGGCATCGTCGCCAAACCCGGACTGTCGGCCATCAGCGCAGATCTGCCGACCATCGTCGCGTGGCTGAAAGCCCGCGGCGTCGAGGCCGTGTTCGACGCGGACACTGCCGCGCTCACCCGCGTGGACGGCGCGCGCGTCGTCAGCCGGGACGACTTGCCCCATCACGTCGACCTGATCCTCCTCATGGGCGGCGACGGCACACTGCTCGGCATGGCGGATCGGGTGGCGCAGGCGGGGCTCCAGATTCCAATCCTCGGCGTGAATTTCGGCGGCCTCGGGTTCCTCACGGAGATTACGTACCCGGAGCTGTTTCCCTCGCTGGAGGCGACGCTGGCCGGCACGGCGGGCATCGACGAACGGATGATGCTGCGCGCGAGCGTGCAGCGTCGGTCGGCGGTGGTCGCCGAGCGGTTCGTGCTGAACGACGTCGCGGTCACCGGCGGGGCGCTCTCGCGGCTGGCCGAGTTCGACGTGACGGTCGGCGGCAAGCTCGTCGCGAGCTTCCACGCCGACGGCATCATCATCGCCACGCCCACGGGGTCGACGGCCTACAACCTGTCGGCCGGCGGGCCGATCGTCCACCCGGCGGTGGATGCGCTGGTGCTGAACCCGATCGCCCCGCACACGCTGACCAACCGGCCGCTGGTGATCCCGGCCGGCGCCGAGGTGCTCGTGCACCCGAAGATGCGGGGCGCCGACGCGGAGGCCTTCGTCACCTTCGACGGGCAGGAAGGCGAGCGGCTCGAGCCGGGCGACACGGTGAGCATCGAACGCGCGCGCCATCCCGCGCGGCTGATCCGCGCGTCGGCGCGCAGCTACTATCAGGTGCTGCGGCAGAAACTGCGCTGGGCCGAGCGGTAAGGCTCGGGATTCGGGATTCGGGGTTCGGGGTTCGGGATTCGGGGTTCGGGATTCGGGATTCGGGATTCGGAATCGCCGGTCTCGCGTTCAGCGCCCGGGCCGCCCCCGGAAGTACTGCACCTGGAACTTCTGCACGTTGCGATTGTGTTCGTCCAGCGTCGCCGCGAACGCGTGGGACCCGTCGTTGCGGCTCACGAAGTAGAGAGAGGCCACCGGCGCCGGATGCAGGGCCGCCTCGAGCGAGGCCTGGCCCGGGGCGGCAATCGGCCCGGGCGGCAGGCCGGCGTACTTGTAGGTGTTGTAGGGCGAGTCGATTGCAAGGTCGGCTCGCGTGAGATTGCCGTCGAAGCCGCCCCGCCGCTCGAGCGCGTAGATCACGGTGGGATCGCACTGCAGGCCCATCCGTTTCTGCAGGCGGTTGCGGTAGACCGCGGCGACCAGCGGCCGCTCGTCGCCGCGACCGGTCTCCTTCTCGACAATCGAGGCGAGCGTGACGACCTCCCGCAGAGACAGGCCGCTTTGCGCCGCCTCGCGGCGGAGGTCATCGGTCCAGGCCCGCTCGAAGCGCGCGACCATCATCGCCGCCAGGTCAGCCGCCGACGCGCGGCGCGGCAGCGCGTAGGTGTCGGGAAAGAGGTAGCCTTCGAGATCGCGTGCCGTCGGATCCAGATCGCGGATGAGATCGGCCTGTCGTGAGGCCTCGACAAAGTCCGCCGCGACACCCAGCCCGGTGCGCTCGTAGAGCTCCGCCATCTGGCGAATCGTCAGCCCTTCTCGAAACGTGATCGACCGCAGGTAGACATCGCCGCGCGCGAGGCGGGCGATGATCTGCTCGGGCGTCGCCGCCGCGGTGAAGCGGTACTCGCCGGCCTTCAGACGCGTGGCGTCGCCCGTCCGCGCCAGCGCGAGGCGCCACGTGATCGTGTCGTGCACCACGCCGGCGTTCGCCAGCAGGCGGCCGATCGCCGGCGGGCCGGATCCGGCCGGGATGTCCACGAACTGTTCATCGCCAGCGAAGCCGCGGAACGGTTCGCGCGACCAGACGTACTGCTGCCACGCGAACCACGCGCCGGCCAGAGCGGCGCACAGCAGCAGCACGAGGAAGATGCGGAGACCGCGTGTCATCGTGGGTCAGATACCGTCAGTCACGAGTCCCGAGCCCCGTACGTCCAGATACTCCTGGAGGATCACGGCCGCGGCGACGGCGTCGAGGCGCTCCTTGCGGACGCGCCAGTCCTTCTCGCGCACGGCGAGCAGGCTCTCGGCTTCGTGGCTGGTCAGCCGTTCGTCCTGCAGCACGATGGTGCGGCCGCCGGCCGCCGCCGATAACGCCGTCGCCACGGCCTGGGCGAGCGGCGTCTGGTCGTTGGCCGATCCGTCGAGCCGCCGCGGCAGCCCGATGACGATGGTCACGATCGGGGCGTCGTCTCGTTCCAGCCGCGCGGCCGCCGCGAGGATGGCGCGCGCGGCGGTCTGCGGATCGCGGCTCCCGGCAATCGTCTCCACCGGCCGGGCGAGCGTCCCCGACGGATCGCTGACGGCGATCCCGACGCGGCGCAGCCCGTAGTCGACGCCCATCGCACGCATATCGGCTGCAGCGTACTATAAGGGCCTGTTAGCGAACAAAGGTGGCAGCGGTTGCTCGCTTACAGGCCCTTATGGCGGGCCCACGCGCTCGAGATGCTCCGTTTGTTCATGGACAGCGCCCAACCGCTTCCACGGTGTGCGCCGGTCGCACGCCCTGCGCGCCCGTGTCGCACGCCCGTGCAGGGCGCATCACACCGGTACGCCAGCAGCCCGTGGTGGAAGTCTGTCGTCGCATCGAGACCAACGATGCGCCCGGATCGCAAGGCGCGAGACGCGAGAATATGGCCTATATTTGAGCGTCGAGCAACGCCGCGAGGCGGGATGCAGAGTTGGTCGAATGCAGACCGACTTCCACCACGGGCTGCTATACTGCGAACCAGCCCCGATTCGCACAACAAAGAGAGTCCCTGTGAAGTCGTTCACCACCGTGGTGGTTGCGGGCGCGCTGGCACTGGCGTTTGTCTCGTGCCAGAGCGCATCCCGCACCCCGACGTACACGCAGAAGCTGATCATCCTCGGGTTCGACGGCATGGAGCCGAGTCTGGCCGAGAAGTGGATGGCCGAAGGCCGCCTGCCGCATCTGTCGAAGCTCGCCGCGCAGGGCGGATTCTACCGGCTCGGGACGAGCCACTCCCCCGAGTCGCCGACGTCGTGGGCCTCGTTCGCCACGGGCACCAACGCGGGCAAGCACAACATCTTCGACTTCCTCGTCCGGAACCCGGCGACGTACCAGCCCGATCTGGGCATCGTGAAGAAGTCGCCGCCCGAGTTCCTCTTCAACTACGTGCCGATCAAGATGCCCGTGATCACCTCGATCCGCGGCGGCACGTCGTTCTGGGTCACGGCCGGCCAGCAGGGCGTGCGGTCGAGCCTGCTCACGGTGCCCATCACGTTCCCGCCCGAAGAGGTGGAGAACGGCGAGCTGCTGTCGGGGCTGCCGCTGCCCGATCTGCGCGGGACGATCGGCACGTTCTACTACTTCGCCACCGACCTCTCCCGCTACGAAGAAGGCAACACCGAGATGGGCGGGATTCTGAAGCGCCTGGTCGTCGAACGCGGCATCGCGCGGACGGAACTGGTCGGGCCGCCCAACCCCATCGTGAAGGCGCAGCAGCGTGCGCTCCTGGGCAAGGGCGGGCCGCTCAGCGACGCGGACAAACTCGCGATGGCGGATCTGACCGCACGCGCGGACATCCGCCTGCCGTTCACCCTGCACTGGAACCGGCCCGAGCGCCGCGCCACGATCGAGATCCAGGACTCGACCATCAGCCTGGCCGAGGGCGAGTGGAGCAAGTGGGTCACGCTGGAGTTCCGCGTGAATCTGCTGGTCCGCCTGCACGGGATGGTGCAGATCTACCTCGTCCGCGCGGACAAGGAGCTGCAGGTCTACGTCTCGCCGATCAACTGGCGGCCGGACAAGCCGCCGGTGCCCATTTCGTCGCCCGCGTCGTTCTCGGCCGAGCTCACCGACCGGCTGGGTTTCTACCGCACGCTCGGCTGGGCGGAGGCCACTTGGCCGCTCAACGAGGACCGGATCGACGAGAAGACGTTCATGGACGATCTGTTCCGGGCCTTCGACGACCGGGCGCAGGTCATCCTGCAGCGGATCGACGCGCGGAAGTGGGACCTGCTGGTCGGTGTCAGCGAGTCCACCGACCGCGTGCAGCACATGATGTGGCGGTTCATCGACCGGACGCACCCCATGTACAACGAGGCCGACGCGGCGAAGTACGGCGACGCGATCGAGCGCGTCTACCGCCGGGCGGACAAGTTCGTCGGCGACGTGCTGGAGCGGATCGAGCCCGGCACGCAGGTCATGGTGCTCTCCGATCATGGGTTCCATTCGTTCCGCCAGGCCGTCAACGTCAACACCTGGCTGGTCAACAACGGCTTCCTCGCGATCCGCGGCCAGCGCAGCGCGTCGAAGACGCTCGACAACCTGTTCCTCGGCGGCGGCCAGTTCTGGGAGAACGTCGACTGGTCGCGCACGAAGGCGTACGCGATGGGCCTCGGGCAGATCTTCATCAATCTGAAGGGGCGCGAGGGCCAGGGTGCGGTCGACCCGTCCGAGTACAAGGCCGTCGTCGACGACCTCTCCTCGAAGCTGATGACGATGACCGACCCGCGCAACGGCGCCCGCATCGTCAGCAACGTCTACAAGCGCGACGACATCTACTCCGGCGAGTTCGTCACGAACGCGCCGGATCTGCAGGTCGGCATGCGCGACGGCTACCGCGTGTCGTGGCAGACCACGCTGGGCGGATCGCCTCCGGGAGACATCGTCTACCCCAACATGCGCAAATGGAGCGGCGACCACTGCGGGTTCGACTACCAGACGATCCCCGGGCTGCTCATCACGAACCGGAAGCTGACCGTGAACGATCCCCGCATCGTGGACATCGGCCCCACGGTGCTGAAATACTTCGGCGTCGCCGTCCCGGCGCGGATGGACGGCAAGCCGCTGTTCTGATGCCATGACGATCATCGCCACCGCGTTCGCCGCGCTCGCCGCCCGCCGCGTGGGGGCACGGGCGCGCGCGGCGGGGCTGGCGGGGCTCAGTGTGGTCGCCCTCGTCGTGCTGGCGGTCCCGCCGGGCCGCGCGCAGTCACCCGGCGAGGGCGCGCCGCAGGCCGACGCGCTGGCCCGGCGCGCGGGCGCCCGCATCGACGCGCTCCAGCGAGAAGCGGACGCGCTGGCCTCGCGCGAGCGCACGCTGCTCGGCGACCTCCGCACGCTCGAGATCGAGCGGGACCTGCACGCGGCCAAGCTCGATCAGCTGACCGCCGACCTCCTCCGCCTCGAGACGGATCTCGCCGACACGACCACCGGCATCGATCGGCTCGAGCGCGACTCGCAGGCGCAGGTCCAGGGCCTCACGGCGCGGATGGTCGAAATCTACAAGCTCGGCAACGGCGGCTACCTCCGCCTCCTGCTCAACGTGGACGACCTGCGCAGCATCAGCCGCGCGTACCGGTTCGTGTCGGCCCTGCAGTCCGCCGACCGCCTGCGGGTCGTCGAATATCAGCGCACGCTGGCCGCGCTGCGGCAGGCGCGCGCGAATCTGACCCAGCGCCGCGCGCAGCTGCTGCGCGCCCAGGACGAGGTCGCGCGAGCCCGGGAGGCGGCGGGCCGGGCGGCGGCGGCGCACGAAGACCTGATCCGCCGCATCGACCAGCGGCGCGATCTGGCGGCCCAGTTGGTCGGCGAGTTGCAGACCGCGCGTCAGCAGCTCCAGCGGACGCTCGATGATGCCAGCCTCGGCGCGCCGGCCGACGCGGTGCCGGCGCTGCCGCTGCGCCCGTTCAAGGGCGATCTCGACTGGCCCGCGCCGGGCCCGGTGGCGGCGCGCTTCGGGATCCAGAAGAACGGGCCGTTCCACACCACCACGGTCTCCAACGGCATCCGACTCGAGACCGTGCCGTGGACGCCGGTCCGGGCCATTCACGACGGCACCGTCACGTTTGCCGAAGCCTTCCAGGGGTTCGGCACCCTCGTCATCGTCGATCACGGCGGCCTGGCGTTTTCCCTCTACGGCTACCTGGCGGAGGTTGGCGTCGCCGCAGGCGCGCGGGTCTCACGCGGGTACCCAATCGGCACGACGGGCTTCGCGCTGGACGGATCGCCGGCGCTCTACTTCGAGTTGCGCATCGACGGCAAGCCAGTCGATCCGCTACAATGGCTGAAACCGCGGTAGTTCCCGATCCATGACGACGCGCACCCGCCTCGCAATCCTCCTCATCACGGCGCCGATCCTCGCCTTCGCGGTGGTAGGCGGCCTGATGGGCCAGACGCTGCCGCGCCAGGAAACGTATCCGCACCTCCGCGTGTTCGACGACGTGTTCAACATCACGACGGGCAACTACGTCGAGGAAGTGGACGCCGAGCGGCTGATGCACGGGGCCATGCACGGGCTGGCTGAATCGCTCGACGCCGACAGCGCCTACCTGACGCCGGAGCAGGCGAAGCTGGCGCTGGCCGGCACCGATCCAGGCCCGGCGGAGGTCGGGCTCGACCTCACGCGGCAGTACTACCTGCGCGTGGTCTCGGCGCGCGACGGCTCGCCGGCGGCCAAGGCCGGCCTCAGGCCCGGGGACTTCGTGCGGGTGATCGGGACGACGGCGACCCGCGAGCTGTCGGTCTGGGAAGGCATGCGGCTGCTGCGGGGCGCGCCAGGCACGACGCTGTCGCTGACGCTCATCCGCGGGAATGCCGCCGAGCCGCACGTCATCGAACTGACCCGGGAGACGCCCGCGCCGCTTCCGCCAGTGTCGAAACTGCTGGACGGCCGGATCGGGTACGTCCGCGTGCCCGAGTTCGCCGCCGGCACCGCCGCCGCGTTGCGAGCCGCCGCAGGCCAGTTGCAGAAGGCCGGCGCCCACGCGATCGTCATCGACGTGCGCGGCACGGCCCGGGGCCCGATCGCGACGGGCATCGAGGCGGCGCGGCTGTTTGTCGCGTCCGGCACGCTCATCCTGCAGGACACGCGCGTCGCCACGCGTCAGACCATCGGCGCGGCCGCCGGCGACGGCACGCTCACCCTGCCGGTGGCGTTGTTGACCGATTTCGGCACGGCCGGCGCGGCCGAGGTGTTCGTCGCCGCCTTGTCGGGCACCAAGCGCGCGGAGACGGTCGGCGAACGGACCAGCGGCCACGCAGCCCAGCAGAAGCTCTTCCCGTTGCCCGACGGTTCGGCGATGTGGATGTCGTACTCGTGGTTCTTAACGCCGGCTGGCACCCCGATCCACGAGCGGGGACTGCAGCCGGACGTGGCGGTGGCCCAACCCGACACGGACTTCGGCGGGGCGCTGCCCGCCGGCGATGCGACGCTCGACAAGGCTATCGAGCGCCTGAAGCCCCGCATTGTGTCCTGAAACGGCGACAGGCTGAAATCGTCTTGACACCAAGGGGCCCGGCGCGTATAAACGCGACGGCGAGATGACAGCCGCCATTTCCCCGGTACTGCGGACTGTCGGAGGAGGTTTCATGAACAAGCAGGATTTGATTGTGAAGATCGTGAAGGAGACTGGCGCCACCAAGGCGGCAGTGGGACAGTTCATCGACGCGTTCTTCGATGGGATCGGGAAGACGCTGAAGAAGGGCGACACCATCACCTTCGTCGGCTTCGGTACCTTCAAGACTTCCATCCGGATGGCCCGCACGGCCCGCAACCCGCGCACGGGCGAGCCGATCAAGATCGCCAAGCGCCGGGTGCCGCGCTTCACGGCCGGCAAGGCCCTGAAGGACCTGGTCAGGTAGCGCCGCCCCGGGCGGTGTGCGCATGTTCTGCAGGGCTCTGCTCCCGGCCGCCCACGCGGCCGGGGGCAGGGTCGCCTGCGGTGGCGGTCTCTCCTGTCCGTTGACTCCCTTACAAGCCGGTTGATATACTAACTGGTCCGGTAAGCCTTGTCTGTCCGGTACTTAGGCGCGTAGCTCAGCTGGTTAGAGCGCCTGCTTGACACGCAGGAGGTCAGCGGTTCGAGTCCGCTCGTGCCTACCACTTCCCCGCTTTCCGACGGCAGGTCGGTTGGGGTGAGGGCCCAATGCCCTCCGGGGCTGAACCTGCCGCACGTTACATGAGCCAGATCACGGTCACACTGCTCGACGGCTCCACCAAGGGAGTCGCAACGGGTACTCGCGTCATCGACATCGCGGCGGCCATTTCGCCGCGGCTGGCGAAGTCTGCGCTCGCGGGCCTGGTGGACGATCGCATGGTTGATCTGTCGGCACCGCTCGACGCCGACGCCCGCGTGCGGATCATTACCGCCGACAGCCCTGAGGCTCTCGATCTCTACCGCCATTCCACGGCGCACCTGATGGCGGCCGCCGTCACCAACCTCTTCCCCGGCACCCAGTGCGGAATCGGGCCGTCGACCGACGACGGCTTCTTCTACGATTTCGTGGTGGAGCGCCCGTTCGTGCCCGAGGATCTCGAGGCCATCGAGAAGAAGATGCAGGAGTTCGCCTCGCGGGATCTGCCGTACGAGCGGAAGATGATCGCGAAGGGCGAGGCCAAGGACTACTTCGCGGCGCGCGGCGAACCATTGAAGATGCAGCTCATCGACGAGAAGGGCGGCGAGACGGTCTCCTGCTACGCCATCGCCGATGTCTTCCTCGACTTCTGCACCGGCCCGCACGTGCCCTCCACCGGCAGGCTGAAGGCGTTCAAGCTGCTCAGCACCTCGAACGCGTACTGGAAGGGCGACGCGCAGGGCCAGCCGATGCAGCGCGTCTACGGCACGGCGTTTTTCAGTGACGCCGACCTCAAGGCGTACCTGCAGCGGCTGGAAGAAGCGAAGAAGCGCGATCACCGCAAGCTGGGCCGCGACCTGCGTCTGTTCATGTTCCACCCGTGGGCGCCGGGCGCCGCGTTCTGGCTCGACAAAGGCACCACCGTCTACAACCTCCTCGCCAACTACATGCGCGAGGTGCTGTTCCCGGCGGGCTATGTCGAGGTGAAGACGCCGCTCATCTTCAACAAAGCGCTCTGGGAAACCTCCGGCCACTGGCAGCACTATCGCCAGCACATGTTCACGGTGGAGTCGGAAGGCGCCGAGCTGGGCGTCAAGGCCATGAACTGCCCGGGGCACATGCTGGTCTTCGGAGCCGAGGGCCGCAGCTACCGGGACCTGCCGCTGCGCCTGCACGAGCAGACACCGCTGCACCGCAACGAAGCCTCAGGCGTACTGTCCGGCCTCACCCGCGTGCGCCAGTTCGCCCAGGACGACGCCCACCTGTTCGTGATGGAGTCCCAGATCGGCGAGGAGGTCGAGCGCCTGCTCCGTCTCGTGCAACGCGTCTACGGCGACTTCGGGCTCTCCTTCACGATGAAGCTCTCGACCCGCCCGGCAGCATTCTTGGGCGAGATCAGTCAGTGGGATCACGCGGAAGCCGAACTGAAGCGGGCGCTGGACACCGTGGGGGTGCCCTACGCCATCAACGCGGGTGACGGCGCCTTCTACGGCCCGAAGATCGACTTCGACGTGCTCGACGCGCTGGGCCGCACGTGGCAGTGCGCGACGGTTCAGCTGGACTATCAGCTGCCGCAGCGTTTCGACCTGACGTACATCGGCGCCGACAACACCGAGCATCGTCCCGTGGTCATCCACCGGGCGATCTTCGGCAGCTTCGAGCGCTTCATCGCGCTGCTCCTGGAGACCTTCGCGGGTGCGTTCCCGCTGTGGATCGCGCCGGTGCAGACCACCGTCCTGCCCATCGCCGACCGGCATGCGCCGTACGCCGCGGGCGTCCGCGACCAACTGGCTGCCGCCGGGCTGCGCGTGGAACTGGACGACCGGCAGGAGAAGATCGGGTACAAGATCCGGGAGGCACAGCTGCAGAAGGTGCCGTACATGCTCGTCGTCGGCGATCGCGAGATGGCCGACGGCACCGTGTCGGTCCGCAGCCGAGCCGCAGGAGACCAGGGCGCACGCACCGTCGAGGCGTTTGTCGGCGCCGCTCTGGAGGAAGTCCGCAGCAAGGGGCGAGAGCCCCGAGAACCGTAGGGAGGCGCTTATCGCTTTCGATCGCTCTGGTCCACGCCGCGAGGAACGTACACGGGTCAACGAGCGCATCCGGGTGCGGGAAATCCGCGTGATCGACGACGCCGGGGAGCAACTGGGGATCATGCCGCCCCAGCAGGCCTTGGCTCTGGCCCGTTCGAAGGGCCTCGACCTGGTGGAGGTGGCGGCCACGGCCGTGCCCCCAGTCTGCCGAATCATGGATTTCGGCAAGTACCAGTACCAGGAGCAGAAGCGCACGCGGGAGGCCCGGAAACACCAGACGGTGATCGCGGTCAAGGAGATCAAGTTCCGGCCGAAGGTCGACGAACACGACTACTTGTTCAAGAAGAAGCACATAGAGCGCTTCCTCGAGGACGGGGACAAGGTGAAGGCCACGATCTTCTTCCGCGGGCGCGAGATGGCGCATCCGGAAATCGGCCGGCGCATCCTCGAACGCCTGCTGCTGGAACTGGCCGACACGGCCATCACCGAGAATTTCCCCCGCCAGGAGGGCAACACGATGCACGTGATCCTGGCCAGGAAACCCGGCAGCGGCCCGAAACCGGCGGCTGCCCCCAGAAGCGCCCCGCGGCCCGCCGTGGTGGACGCCGCGCCGGCACCGCCGGCACCGCCGGCACCGTCCGCCGTGGAGGACGCACCGCCGGCACCGCCCGACCAGGCCGAGCCCGTCGAATAGATCGGCGGACCGTCCCCGGGGGCCAGGAATCGATCAGGAGAGCAACAGGTCATGCCCAAGCTGAAGACACATCGCGGCGCCGCCAAGCGGTTCAAGAAGACGGCGACCGGTAAGTTTCTCAAGAGTTCCGCGTTCAAGCGTCATCTCGCGTCGAGCAAGACGACCAAGCGGAAGCGACAGTTGAGCGGAACCAGCGTGGCCTCGCCGGCCAATGCGGCGACGCTCGCGCGGATGTTGCCCTACAAATAGAACGTTTGTAAGGCTTCGGCACGGATCCTGGGCGACGGGGATGCCACCCCCCGCAATCGGATGCCGGGCCAGATCGGGCGCACGACGCGCCCCCCACTGCCACGACGTGGCTGAGGAGCATCGAACATGCCGAGAGTAAAGCGTGGCACCGTACGGCGAGCCAAGCGCAAGCGGCTCCTGGACCGTGCCAAAGGGTACTTCCTCAACAAGAGCAAGCTGTACCGCGCCGCCAAGGAAGCGGTCGACAAGGCCCTCAACTACGCCTTTGTCGGACGCCGCCGGAAGAAGCGTGATTTCCGCCAGCTGTGGATTGTCCGCATCAACGCAGGGGCGCGTGAGCACAACTTCACGTACCGCCAGCTGATGCAGGGCCTGAGGCTGGCCAGCATCACCCTGGACCGCAAGCATCTGGCGGATCTGGCGGTCAACGACAGGCCGGCGTTCGCGACGATCGTGGAGCTGGCGCGCAAGGCCGTCGAAGCCGCCCCCAAGGCGTAACGGGCCGGGCGGAGCACCTATGGCGAAGACAGGACGAGGGGTCGAGCTCGAAGGGCTCGACCGCCTCGAAGAGAAAGTGAAACTGCTCGTGGCCCTCATCGGGCGCATGCGCAGCGAGCAGGCCCGGACGGCCGACGAGCATCAGCGCGCGCTGAAGGAGCTCGAGGCGGCCCGGGCCCGCCTGCAGGAGGTCGAGGGCACGTTGGCCGAGATCTCCTCGCTCAAGGAAGAGCGGGATCTCATCCGCGCCCGCGTCGGCTCCCTGCTGGAGCAGCTCGAGGGCCTGAACCTCTGACGCCGACCATGGCCGACGGGCTGGTGCCAGTTCAAATTCTCGGACAGCGCTACGCGATCCGGAGCGCTCTGGATCCGCGGTACGTCCAGGAACTCGCCAATTACGTCGACGAGAAAATGCGGGCGGTCGCCGACCAGGCCGCGCCGGGCGACTCGTTGCGCCTGGCGGTGGTCGCCGCTCTCAACATCGCCGACGAAGCGTTCCGCGCCCGTGGCTCTGACGACGGCCAGCGGCAGGACGACGCCGATCGTCTGGCCCGGCTCGAGCGGTTGATCGACCAGGTGCTGGCGGTGTTTCCCACCGTCCCTTGACCCTCCCGGGTGGTCGTTCTAAGATCTCCCCAAGTAATGTGACGGGATCCCTGCTTTGCTCGTGATGGCGCGGAGGCTCGTTTGAGCCAACGTTATGTCCTAGGAGCTGCGATGCCGTGCGGTGTGCATGCCTCCACGTCGAGGAAGCCTGAAGCACGGCTCATATAGCGGTTCCACCTGCCCATAGCAGGTTCATCGACCTCCCCACACGGCAAAGCGGGGTTTACTTTCTTCCTTGGTTGCCTTTGCCGCGGGACATTCCCGCTTGCCGGGCGGCCCGGACTCCGAGGCGCATGGCTCCTGCCGGGCCTCGAAAGGACGCGGCATGAACGGAACCTACGTCGTCTATGTCATCAACGCCCTGATCACGGCCGTGGTCAGCGTGATGTGTGTGGCGGTCTGGCTCGCCAATCGGAAGCGGCTTGCGGCGGAGACGGTCGGGCGCGCAGAAGAGCACGCGGCGCGCCTCATCAAGGACGCCGAACGGGACGTCGACAGCCAGAAGAAAGAGGCGCTGCTCGAGGCCAAGGAACGGGCGCACGAGATGCTGGTGGAGGCCGAGCGCCAGGCGCGGGAGCGCCGCCAGCAGATGAGCGCCGTCGAGCAGACGCTGACCAGGCGCGAGGAGAAGCTGACCGAGCGGCTGTCGGGCATCGAGCAGCGGGAGCGCGACGCCCGGGGCCAGGAGCAGGCCTTCGGGAAGCGGGAAAAGGCCACCGCCGAGGCCGCGGCCCGGTACGAGAACCTCGTGGCCGAACAGCACCGCGAGCTGCAGCGGGTCGCCGGTCTCACACGAGACGAAGCGAAGGACATCCTGCTGAAGCAGATCGAAGCCGACGCCCGGCGCGAGGCGGCCAACCTGGTGAAGCGCCTCGAGGCTGAGGCGCGCGAGACAGCGGCCCAGCGGGCGCGTCAGCTCATCACCGAGGCGATTCAACGCTGCGCCGCGGAGCACGCGGTCGAGACGACGGTGTCGGTGGTCGACCTGCCCAGCGACGACCTCAAGGGGCGCATCATCGGGCGCGAAGGCCGGAATATCCGCGCGCTCGAAATCGCCACGGGCGTCGACCTGATCGTCGACGATACGCCCGGCGCGATCATCCTCTCCGGGTTCGACCCGTACCGGCGGGAGATCGCCAAGCAGGCCATCGAACGGCTGATCGCCGACGGGCGCATCCACCCGGCGCGGATCGAGGAAGTCGTCGAGAAGGTGAAGAAAGAGCTCGACGAGGAAGTGCGCAAGCAAGGGGAAGCGGCCGCCTTCGAGCTCGGGCTGCACGATCTGCACCCCGAAGTGCTGAAGCTGATGGGCCGGCTCAAGTACCGCACCAGCTACGGCCAGAACGTGCTGAGCCACTCCAAGGAAGTCGCGTTCCTCGCGGGCACGATGGCGCGTGAGCTCGGCCTCCAGGCGGCCGTCACGATCCGGGCGGCGTTCCTGCACGACATCGGCAAGGCCATCGACCGCGAGATGCAGGGCACCCACCTCGAGGTCGGCCTCGAGTTCCTGCGCCGGCACGGCGAGCAGCCGGCGGTCCTGGACGCGGTCGCCGCGCATCACATGGACATCGACTGGCCGTCGCTCGAGGCGATGATCGTCCAGGCCGCCGACGCCATCTCCGCCGCGCGCCCCGGCGCCAGGCGCGACATCCTCGAGTCGTACGTGAAGCGACTCGAAAAGCTCGAAGGGATCGCGGATTCCTTCAAGGGCGTGTCGAAGGCCTTCGCCCTGCAGGCCGGCCGCGAGATCCGCATCATGGTCGAGAGCGAGAAGATCACCGACGAGGACGCCGTCTGGCTCTCGAAGGACATCGCGCGGCGCATCGAGGACGAGCTCGAGTATCCAGGCCAGATCAAAGTCACCGTCATCCGCGAGACGCGCGCCATTGAGTACGCCAAGTAGCGTCGGCGACCTGGGTGAGCACGGACTGATCGCGCTCATCCGCGATCGCGTGCCGGCGTCTCCGCGCTGGGTCGCCGTCGGTCTGGGCGACGACGCGGCGGTCGTCGAACCGGCGCGAAACACGTTCGACGTGCTGACCACCGACGCCCTGGTCGAGGGTGTGCACTTCGACCGGGCGTTCACGCCGCCGGCCGCGATCGGCCACCGGGCCCTGGCCGTCAACCTCAGCGACCTGGCGGCCATGGGGGCGACCCCGCGCGTGGCCCTGCTCTCGCTCGTGCTGCCGCCGGACCTGGCCGTGGCGGACCTGGCAGCCATGGTGGACGGGCTGCTCGCCGTGGCGGCGGCGCACGGCGTCGCGCTGGTTGGCGGCAACATCACGCGGTCGCCGGGTCCGCTGATGCTGGATGTCACGGCCGTCGGATCCGTCAGGCCCCGCCGGGTGCTGACGCGCAGCGGCGCGCGGCCCGGCGACCAGGTCTGGGTCAGCGGCGCGATCGGCGCGGCAACCGCCGGCATGGCGTCGCTCGCGTCGGGCGCCCCCCGCGACGCGCGCATGGCCGCCTGCGAAGCGGCGTTTCTGACGCCGGAGCCGCGGGTGCGCCTCGGCTGCCTGCTCGGCGGGAACCGCGCCGCCAGCGCGTGCGTGGACCTGAGCGACGGACTGGCCGACGGCCTGCACCAGCTCGCGCAGGCCTCGGGCGTGGGCTTTGAGATCGACGCACGCGAGGTGCCGGTGCCGGAGGCGGCACGCGAGTGGTTCGCGGCCCACGGCGACGACTCGCTGCTGCCGGCGATGACCGGGGGCGACGACTACGAATTGCTCTTCACCGTCAGGCCTCGCACACGGCGACGGATGGACACGGTCAGGCGCCAGGCGAGAAGCGTTCCCCTGACGCGCATCGGCATGGTGATCTCGGCACGGGAGGTCACGCTCATCGACGGAGGCGTGCGCAGGCCGCTCCCGTCGGGTTACGTGCATTTCCGATGATGCACCTCACGCGGTCGCTCGTCCGGAAGTGGCTGGAGTCGCTGCTCCACATCCACGACTCCGCACGGCGCACGGCGTTTGCGTACGCGCTTGGGGTGTTCTGGGGATTCTCGCCGTTCTTCGGCCTGCACACCGTGCTCGGCCTGCTCTGCGCGTTTCTGTTCAACCTGAACCGCGTGGCGGTGGTCCTCGGCGTATACACCAACCTGCCGTGGGTCATCGCGCCCTACTACACGGTGACGACGATGGCGGCGGCGAGAGTGCTCGGCGTCGGGATGCCGCCGGATTTCTCGTACCAGGTGCGCACGCTGTTCGAGCTGTCGATCTTCGGGCAGGCGTTCTGGGTAGAGTTGGCGCATCTCCTGTCGCCGCTGCTGTGGCCGTTCATGCTGGGCTCCTTCGCCGGGGCCTGCCTGCTCTCAATGCTCGCCTACGTCGTCGCGCACCCTGCCATCGCCGCGGGCCGGCGGCACCTGCACCTGCACCACCATCTGCCTCCTCCTCCGGAGGACACCCCGTGAGTCCCTCGATCGTCGGGTGGCGGAAGCTCGTCGCCACGGCGGTCGTGGCGATCGCGTTCGTGCTGGTCTACGAGGTCACCATGGTCGACTCCCGCTATGCGGCGCGTCAGGCCGTGCTGCGCGAGGCCTCGGCCGTGCCGTCGCCAGGCGCCAGGCTGCGCTTCACGGCGACCGCCTACTGCAAAGGCGAGGTGACGGCCTCCGGCGTGCGGCCGCGGACCGGTGTCGCGGCCGCCGATCCGACGCTGCTGCCGGTCGGCTCGGTCATCCAGGTGGTGGACGTTCCGCCCTACACGGGGATCTATACGATCATGGACACGGGGCCATGGGTGCTCGGGCGGCACATCGACATCTACATGTGGAGCTGCACCGAGGCTGTCATCTTCGGCCGGCGATCCGTAGAGGTCACCGTGCTTCGGCTCGGCTGGAACCCGCGTACCAGCACGACCTCCCTGCTGCCGGCCCGCCCGCTGCCCGTCAATCCGCTCGCCACTCCCAAGAGCCCTGAGTAGCCCGCCCCGACCCACTTGAACTGCGCCCCCTCTGAGGTCAGTGCGCCCCCTCTGGGGTCAGGTCTGAAACGGGGGGAAACACCTCGCTTCAGACCTGACCCCAAGGGGGAAAACACCCCACTTCAGACCTGACCCCAAGGGGGAAAACACCCCACTTCAGACCTGACCCCAAACGGGGCGCACGGAATTGCACAGGATGGGCGCGGGATGCACGCAACGTGGCGCGCGGCATGGACTGGCGGCGGGCGAAGGCCGATACCCCTCTCGTGAGAGGGGAGTATTCACGTATGCGCCTGCGTCTTGTCATCGTTCTGAGTGCCGTTATCGTGTTCGCGCTGCCCGAGCTCTCGACCGCCCAGAACCGCGAACCCCACGCCGGAACGTTCGCCATCGGCGCTGACGCCGGCGTCTACGTGCCAGGCCCCGACTTCCACGCGGGGTTCAGTCCCGACGTCTTCCTGGAGTTCTACCTGACGGGCCGATTCAGCCTGCGGGGCATGGGCGCGTTTGCGCGGCCGAAGGCCGACAATGACATCGACGAGTTGCGCCAGTACCAGGGCACGTTCAACCTCGTCATCAACTGGGAAGCCGACTACTGGCATCCGTTCGTGACCGCCGGCGGGGGCGGCTACCTGGTCCAGGCGCGCTCCGGCGGGGTGGATGTCGGCAACATGCACACGCTGGCGGGTTGCAACTTCGGCGCCGGCGTCGAGTACTTCGCCCGGCCGAAGATCACGTTCAAGTTCGAAGCGACGTACCACTACGTACAGCAGGGCAGCCTGTTCGCCAGCCCGTCCGGCCTGGCGGCGTCGGTCGGCGTCAAGCGGTACTTCTAGCCTCAGATCGCCATCACGTCGAACTGCTCGTGATGCAGGTGCGGGTCCGGTTTGATGGTCACCGCCTTGCCCAGCGACTCCTGCAACTCGCGCATGACCGCGTACTCCTCCTCGCGCAGGGCGCGCGCGATGTCCGGGTTCACCCGCAGGACCAGCCCGGGGCCGTCCAGTTCGGCGCCGACCTTGCGCACCTCGTCGAGGATCTCGTAGCAGATGGTCGCCGTGGACCGGATCACGCCGGTGCCCGAGCAGTAGGGGCACGCCTCCGTCATGACGCGCTCGAGGCTCTGCTTGACCCGCTTGCGCGTGATGATGATCAGCCCGAAGTCCGATACCTGGACGGCCTTCGAGGGCGAGCGGTCGCTGCGCAGTTCCTGGTCCAGGGCCTGCGCCACCTTCTGGCGGTTCTTCCGCTCCTCCATGTCGATGAAATCCAGGACGATGATGCCCCCGAGATCCCGCAGGCGGACCTGACGGACGATCTCCTTCACGGCTTCGAGGTTCGTCTTGACGATGGTGTCCTCGAGCCGGTCGTTGCGCTTCCCGACGAAGCGCCCCGTATTGACGTCGATCGCCACCAGGGCCTCGGTCTGGTTGATGACGATGTAGCCGCCCGACTTGAGCCAGACTTTACTGCGCAGCGCCTTGTCGATTTCGGCCTGGACGCCGTACTCTTGGAAGATCGGGAAGTCTTTGGCGTAGAGCTTCACGCGCGACGCCAGCTGCGGCATGATCCGCTCGACCAGTTCCTTGATCCGCAGGTACTCCGTCTCGTTGTCCACCCGGATCGCGGAGAACTCGTCGGTCAGCAGGTCCCGGATGAGCTTGGCGACCAGCCCCTGCTCGCGGTACACGGCCGCCGGGCAGCGGGATGACTCGACCTTCTTCCGGACCTCGTCCCAGATCCGCTTGAAGTACTCGAGGTCCGCGACCAGGTCCGCCTCGGGCCGCGTGGCGGCGGCCGTGCGGATGATGACGCCGCCGGTGAAGCCCTGGGCCTCGCGGAACTGGCGGACGACGCCACGCAGCCGCGCTCGCTCGTCCCGCGAGTCGATCTTGCGCGACACGCCGACGTGATCGACGGTCGGCATGAACACCAGGAAGCGTCCGGCCATCGTCACGTGCGACGTCAGCCTGGCGCCCTTCGTCCCGAGCGGCTCCTTGACGATCTGCACGAGGATTTCCTGCCCCGCTTTCAGGAGCGACTCGATCTTCGGGGTCTCGCCGCGGTCCTTCCCGTTGCCGTCGACCGCATCGGCCGCGCCCTTCCCGCCTGCCGCGCCATCGGCGCCGTCGGCGCTGTCCTCCTCCTCGTCCTCGTCCCCGCTCGCCATGCGTTCGAACGTGTCGAGTGTGTCGATGACGTCGGTCACGTAGAGAAACCCGTCGCGCTCGAGGCCGACGTCCACGAAGGCCGACTGCATCCCGGGCAGGACCTTGGACACGCGCCCCTTGTAGATGTTGCCGACGACGCCGCGTTGCCGCTCGCGTTCGACGGACACCTCGGTCACCTGGTCATCCTCGAGGACGGCCACCAGGGTCTGGTGGTCGTTCGACGTGATGATCATTTCCTTGTTCACTAGTTGGTAAACCTCCGCATCCTGACATTGAGGATGAGCCCGAACCCGGCGAGGGTCGCGATCATGGACGAACCGCCGTAGCTCATGAGCGGCAAGGTCAGTCCTTTGACCGGGGCCAGTCCCGCCGACATCGAGACGTTGTAGATCATCTGGAACATGAAGCTCGACATCACGCCGATGACCAGCAGGGTGCCCAGCCGGTCCTTGGCGACGCGTGCGGTGTCGAGCGATCTCAACACGACGAACAGGTAGAGCCCGAGGACCGCGAGCACGCCGACGAACCCGTGCTCCTCGGCCAGGACGGAAAAAATGAAGTCGTTGTGCTTGACCGGCAGGAAGCTCAACTGGCCCTGGGTGCCTTTGCGGAAGCCCTTGCCCCACAGCCCGCCCGCCCCGACGGCAATCTGCGCCTGGATCTGCTGATAGCCGTCGCCGTGCGGATCGCGCCACGGGTCGACGAAGGTCAGGACGCGCCCCTTCTGGTAGTCCTGGAGGCCGTAGTTCCAGACCAGGGGCGACACGACCACCGCCAGGGCCAGCAGGATGCCCGCGATCTTCAGCCGCATGCCCGCGACCAGCGCGGCGAACAGGACGATGGGGACCAGCGTGACGGCCGTGCCCAGATCGGGCTGACGGGCGATCAGCACGAGCGGGATCGCGGTCAGCGCCCCGGCGACGAACAGATCGTTACCGGTCGGCGTCCGATGCCGGGTCTCGCCCAGCAGCCGCGCCAGCATCAGCGCCAGGCCCACCTTCATGAACTCGGACGGCTGCAGGTTGAACCACGGCAGCGGGATCCAACGGCGGCCGCCGCCCCGGACCACGCCGAAGAACAGCACATACACGAGCAGGATCAGCAGGGCGACGTAGATCAGATGCGCGCGGTCGGCCAGGCTGCGGTAGTCGATCCCCAGACACAGCAGCAGCGCGAACGTCCCCAGCGCGATCGCGTACATCTGGGTGACGAACAGCGGCGTGGCGCCCGGCCTGGACGCCTCCGGGCCCGTGCTGTAGATCATCACGACGCCGATGACGCACAGCAGATAGACCGCTCCCAGGAGCGGCCAATCCACGTGCAGGTAGAACCGGCGTTCGAACATCGCACTCCCTGAAACCGCGCGCCGCTACCGGGGCTCCCGCGGCACGGCCGGCGGCCCCTGGGCCGGCGGCGTCACCGGGGCGACCACCGCCGCGGGCAGCGCCGGTACCGGAAACTCGGGCAGCGGCTTCCCCGCCTTCGCCGCCAGATACGTTTCGATGATGTGCTTCGCAATCGGCGCGGCGTTTGAGCCATGCAGGCCGTGCTCGGCGAGGATGACGCCGGCAATCTCCGGGTGGTCGCGCGGCGCAAAAAACGCAAACCAGCCGTGGTCGCGCAGGTCCTGGTTCGTCTTCCCCGCCGCCGCCTTGGCCCCTTCCAGGGAGATCACCTGCGCCGTGCCCGTCTTCCCCGACACGTCCATGCCCTCGATGCGCGCGCGGCCGCCGGTTCCCGCGCCATTGACGACGAGCCAGAGGCCGTCGTGCAGCGCGGCAATCGTCTCGGGCTTGAGCTGGGTCCCGAGGGCGGCCTGCGGCGGGGGCGCCTGCCAGCCGTCGCCGTTGTCGGTCCGTCTGAGCAGATGGGGCTGATAATGCACGCCGCCGTTGGCGACGGCCGCGTAGAGCGCGGCCAGCGCCAGCGGCGTCACCGATACCTGGCCCTGGCCGATGGCCACCGAGATGGTCTCGCCCGCGTACCACTTCTCGCCCGTCTTCGCCTTCTTCCACGCGGTGGACGGGACGATGCTCTCGGACTCGTTCGGCAGGTCGATGCCCGTGCGCCCGGCCAGGCCCAGCGTCTGCGCCCACTTGTGTATGCGGTCCACGCCGAGCATGTTGCCCACGGTGTAGAAGTAGACGTTGCATGACTTCTCGATCGCGTGGCGCAGGTCGACCACGCCGTGCCCGCCCTTCACGTTGCACTGGAAGAAGCGGTCGTAGAAGGTCGCGCCGCCCGGGCAGTACACCTTGAAGTCCGGCGTGATGATGCCCTCTTCCAGCGCCGCCGTCGCGACGACCGCCTTGAAGGTCGACCCCGGCGAGTACCGGCCCTGGATCGCGCGGTTCTGGAGCGGCCGCAACCTGTCGGTGTTCAGCTGGCTCCAGGTCGCGCGGTCGATCCCCGAGGCAAAGGCGTTGGGGTCGTAGCCGGGCAGGCTGGCCAGCGCGAGAATCTCGCCATTGCGCGGGTCGAGAATCACCGCCGATCCGGCGTAGCCCAGCGCACGGAACCCGTCCTCCGCGGCCTTCTGCAGATCCAGATCGATGGTGAGTTCGATCCGCTGCCCCTCCACCGCGGGCACGTCTTCCAGCGTCGAGATCTCGCGGCCGACGCTGTTGACCGTGACGCGGCGCTCGCCGTCGGTACCCATGAGCATGCGGTTGTAGGCCTTCTCGACGCCGGACTGCCCCACCACCGCGCCCAGCGTCAGCCCGTCGGCGCCCAGCTGCGACTCGCTCGCCTCGCCCACGTACCCGAGCAGATGCGCCGCGAGACCGCCGGCCGGGTACCGGCGCATCGGCACGCGCTCGACCACGATGCCCGGCAACTCGAAATCAAGCCGCCTCGCCAGCACCGCGCCCACCTGGTCCACGGTGGCATCGTCGATGACGACAATGGGCCGGTAGCGCGGCTCGTGGCGATGGCGATAGACCGTATCGCGAATGGCCTGCTCATCGATCCCGGTGGCCGCCGCGAGCATCGGAATCGTGTACGTGAGATCGCCGCTGTGCTCGCGCAGAATGGAGATCGTGTAGGCGTCCCGGTTCTCCACCATCAGCCGGTGCTGGCGATCGAAGAGAATGCCGCGCGGCGCGCGCAGCGAGAGGCGGCGCTGATGATTGGACTCCGCCATCTCCCGGTATCTCGCGTGCTGGATGACCTGGATGTACCAGAAGCTCACCGCCAACGCGAGAAGCGCCAGCGTGGCCGCCCCGGTGAGCGCGGCCAGGCGGATCGTCGTGCGCCGCCGATCGTCGGAAGGCCCGGCCCCCATCAGTGATACCGCCGCTTCTGCCGGCGCTTCAGGCGCTCCCGGCGCGCGCGCCAGAGCGCCCGGGCCCCCGGCGTCAGCTCGAACACCTGGAACAGGAACAGGCCGACGACGGCGTTGCTCAGGCTCTGGATCGCGACATCGAGGGACGGATCGGGCGGCGTCTTCAGGCCGAGCAGCGTCGACAACCCGACGAACACCAGCGCGTGGAGCAGCGTGGCGCCAACAAAGACCATGAGCCGCGACACCGTCTGGGTGACGATGAACTGCGTGCCGATGATGCCGGTCGCGAAGCCCGCCACGCTCTTGGCCAGGCCGGCGAGTCCGAGAATCCCTCCGCCCAGCGCGTCCTGGCCCAGTCCCACCAGCGTGCCGCCCAGCAGGCCGGGCACGCGGCCGAAGCGCAGCGCGATCCAGACCACGGCGACCAGCCCGAGATCCACGCGCATCGACGGCGCACCCACCAGGCGCGTCAGCAGCCCCTGGAGCACCAGGGCCATCACTCCCGCGGCGACCACGCGCAGGGCGGTCACTTCACCACCAGCCCGTCATCGGCCAACGAGGCCACCGGCGCCGGAGCCAGCAGCACCAGCGCGGACGTGAGCTGCGAGAAGTCGACGGCCGGCCGCACGATGACCGAGCGGAACGTGGGGCCGTTGCGATCCACGCGCTCGACCACGCCCACCAGCAGGCCCCGGGGATAGACGCGGTCGGTGCCCGCGGTCACGACGTGGTCGCCGCGCTCCATTTCCGCCGTGGCCGACAGGTACTCCATCCGCAGGCTTCCGTCGCCGTTGCCGAGCACGATGCCCTGCGCACCGGTCCGCTCGATCACACAGCCCGCGGCCGCGTTGCGATCGATGGCCAGCTGCACCACCGACGTGCGCTCCGCCACCACCACCACCCGCCCCACGACGCCGATGGCGTTAATCACCGGCATGTCGCGCTGCACGCCGTCCTGGCGGCCCTTGTCCAGGACGATCGACTGGAAATTGGGCGACACGCTGCCCGCCACCACCTCGGCCGCCGCCGTGGTCCAGGGGGTGCGGGTGCGCAGGCCGAGCAGGGCGCGGAGCTCCTCGGTGCCGCGGGCGTTGGCACGCTCCTGCTGGATCAGGACCCGCAGCTCGGTGTTCTCGCGGCTCAGCCGCTGGTTGTCCGCGTAGGTGCCCCGGAGGTAGGCGTACCCGTCCCACACGGCGCGCACCCCGCTGACCACGGCCCACGCAGCGCGCTGCGTCGTGGTCAGCGCGGTCATGAGCCCGGCCTGCAGGAGCGGCGGTCCTGATCGCGATCCGACCTGCGCCGAGATCAGCAGAATGTGCCCCACCACGACCGCGCCAAACAGATAGCGGGCGCGGTAGCGGGTGTCCGGAAGCGCCATGCGTTGCCGCCAGGCCGGAGCCGGCCTGCCGCGCCCCCGGGCGCGGCAGGGCCCCGATTCTTCGTTCAGTCGATGGAGATCTTGCGCAGCAGGTTGAAGTCCCCGAGCATCTTGCCCGCGCCCATGACCACTGACGACAGCGGATCCTCCGCCATCGACAGCGGCAGCCCCGTCTCCTCGCGGAGACGCTTGTCGAGGTTGCGCAGCAGCGAGCCGCCGCCCGACAGGACGATCCCTCTGTCGACGATGTCCGCCGAGAGTTCCGGCGGCGTACGTTCCAGGGCGACGCGGACCGCGTCGATGATCACGTTGACCGTCTCGGACAGCGCGTCGCGGATTTCCTCGTCGCTGATCGTGATGGTCTTGGGCACGCCTTCGACGAGGTGCCGCCCCTTGATCTCCATGGTCAACCGCTCGTCGAGGGGATACGCCGACCCGATCTCCATCTTGATCTGTTCGGCGGTCCGCTCTCCGATGAGCAGGTTGTAGTTCCGCTTGATGTACTGGATGATCGCCTCATCCATCTCGTTGCCCGCGACGCGCACGGCCTTGCTGTAGACGATGCCCGCGAGCGAAATCACGGCGATGTCGGTCGTGCCGCCGCCGATGTCCACGATCATGTTGCCGGTCGGCTCGGTGATGGGCATGCCGGCGCCGATGGCCGCCGCCATGGCCTCCTCGACCAGGTGCACCTCGCTGGCCTTCGCGCGGTAGGCGCTGTCCTTCACCGCCCGCTTTTCGACCTGCGTAATCTCCGACGGCACCCCGATGACGATGCGCGGCCGCACCCACATCGCGCCGTTGTGGGCCTTCTTGATGAAGTAGGTCAGCATCTTCTCGGTGACTTCGAAGTCCGCGATGACGCCGTCCTTCATCGGCTTGATGGCGACGATGTTGCCCGGCGTCCGGCCGAGCATCTCCTTGGCCTCCCGGCCGACCGCTTCGACCTTGCCGGTGAGCTTATTGATGGCGACAATCGACGGCTCGTTGACCACGATGCCCCGGCCGCGCGCGTAGACGCACGTATTGGCCGTGCCGAGGTCAATCGCCAGGTCGCTCGAGAACAACGAGAAGAGGGAACGAAACGCCAACGCCTTGACTCCTTGCCGCCAGGCCTCACCCGCGGGAGGCCACCAGAACGTTGTTCTTGCCCGTGGCCTTCACGCGGTACATCGCCCCGTCGGCCGCCCGCAGCAGTTCGTCGGGATCGTTGCTCAGATCGGGCAGCGCCGCGACGCCGATCGAGGCCGTCACCCGGACGTCGAGGCCGTCCGACGCCAGGAACGACCGCGCCGCAAGCCGCTCGCGGACGCGCCCGGCCACCACGACCGCGCCCTCGACCGGCGTGTCGGGCAGCACCACCACGAATTCGTCGCCGCCGTACCGCGCCACCACGTCGCTGTCCCGCGCACAGGACTTGATGACCTCCCCCGCTTCGACCAGGGTGCGGCTGCCGCACAGATGGCCATGGGTGTCGTTCACCCGCTTGAAGCCGTCGAGGTCAATGAACAGCACCGCGAGCGGCCGCGCGTACCGGACCGCCCGCTTCGCCTCGCGGTGCAGCGCATCGCGCAGAAACCGCGAGTTGTAGAGCCCGGTCAGGTCGTCGGTCACCGACAGCGCTTCCGTCTTCTGCAGGTGCCGCGCGTGCTCGATCGCCAGCGCCACCATGTCCAGCAGCGATTGCAGCAGCGGCAGCACGCCCGGGGCAAACCCGATGTCGGCGCCGCACGGCGCCGGGTCGAGCCCGACCAGCGCGCCGGTCACGCGTCCCCCGCACACCAACGGAAACGCGAGCACCGCGCCGGTCACGCGTCCCTGCACCCGCACGTCACGCGCCACATCCGACGAGACGAACACCGCGCCGTGGGTCAGGACCCACGCCGCCACGCCGCCCAGATCGGGAACGTTCGCATCGTCGAAACCGGCCGACGCCAGCCACGCCGGGCCGCCGGCGTCATCGGTCGCGCACACGCGCCAGACCGGAGCCGCGAGCCAGCCGTTCATGTTGTCGATCAGGGCGGCGGCGATGCGCGCGGGATCCTGCTCCGAGTACGCCTGCCGGACGATGCGCTCGAACGTGTCCCACTGGCGCAATCGCGTGCGCAAGCCGGGCTGGGCGGCCCGCACACGGGCCGCCAGATCCAGCGGTTCGAACGTTACCGTTAGAGCTGAACGCTTTGGGGACATATCGGCTCGCAGTCGGTTGGGCGGATCCGGGACGGCCGCAAGTCCGCTAAGTTCCTCACTACCCGGCAAATATAGCACAACGCCCCCTCCCGGCCGCCGAAGATCCGACGAAGATCCAACCGGCCGGATGCGTCACGGCCGCGGTAGGGCGCTGTAGATCAACAATCGTCGCATCGCGAGCGTGTGGGCCCGCCATAAGGGCCTGTAGGCGAACAAGGGCTGCGTCCGTTGTCCGCTAACAGGCCCTAAGGTAGAATCGGCCAGCCGAAGGCTCCCGGCCGCCGGCAACTGACGCCGTATCCAGGAGATGCCGCTCATGCCCGCACCCGCCGTCCGACCGCTCACGCTGGGTCTCATCGTCGGCAATCGGGGTTTCTTCCCGGACCACCTCGCCAGGAGCGGGCGCGAGGAGATGATCGGCGTCCTCCAGCAGGCCGGCATCGAGGTGGTGGTGCTGGGCCTGCAGGACTCGAAGCACGGCGCGGTCGAAACCCACGAGGAAGCGCGGCGGTGCGCGGCGCTGTTTGCCGCGCGGCGCGACGCGATCGACGGCGTCGTCGTCTCGCTGCCGAACTTCGGCGACGAGCGCGCCGTCGCCGACACGCTGCGCCTCTCGGATCTGCGCGTGCCCGTACTGATCCAGGCGACGCCCGACAGCGCCAGCCGCATGCTCATCGCCGATCGCCGCGACAGCTTCTGCGGGAAGATGTCGGTCTGCAACAATCTCGCGCAGTACGGCCTCCCCTACTCGCTGACGCGGCTGCACACGGAGGCGCCGGATTCCGACGCCTTCCGTCAGGATCTCGCGTGGTTCACCGGCGTGTGCCGCGTGGTGCGCGGGTTGCGCCACCTGCGCGTGGGCGCGATCGGCGCGCGGCCGTCGGCGTTCAACACGGTGCGCTACAGCGAGAAACTGCTCGAGGCCAGCGGCATCTCGGTGGAAACGGTGGACCTGTCCGAGATCCTCGGGCGCGTCGACCGGCTTCGAGACGACGACCCGGCCGTGCAGGCGAAACTGGGCGCGATCACCGCCTACGTACCGGTCCTCGACACGCCGAAGGCCTCGTTGATGAAGATGGCGAAACTGGGCGCCGTCGTCGACGCGTGGATGCAGGAGACCCACGTGGCCGCGAGCGCGTTCCAGTGCTGGACGGCGCTCGAGACCTACTTCGGTGTCGTGCCGTGCACGATCATGAGCATGATGAGCCACGAGCTGATGTCCAGCGCCTGCGAGGTGGACATCTGCGGCACGGTGGCGATGCACGCGCTGCGCCTGGCGTCGGGCACGCCGAGCGCTCTGCTCGACTGGAACAACAACTACGGCGACGACCCGGACAAGGCCGTGTGCTTCCATTGCAGCAACCTGCCGAAGCACTTCTTCGTCGAGGCGCGGATGGATTTCCAGGCGATCATCGCCGGCACGG
>Ga0315276_10000616_pt1 | contig 30688 bp, 24 predicted proteins | sample YL17G05_0_MG_FD_204542 | JGI IMG/M metagenome (GOLD analysis project Ga0315276, IMG submission 204542) | Sediment microbial communities from Yellowstone Lake, YNP, Wyoming, USA - YL17G05_0 | ecosystem: Environmental > Aquatic > Freshwater > Lake > Sediment | place: USA: Wyoming | collected... | reverse complement strand
GGACGGGCATCGCTCCGGTCCACCTTGTTGATCACCACGATGGGCCGCAGCCCCAGCTCCAGGGACTTCTTCAGGACGAAGCGGGTCTGGGGCATGGGCCCCTCCGCCGCGTCCACCAGGAGCAGCACCGCGTCCACCATGGTCAGCGTCCGCTCCACCTCCCCGCCGAAATCGGCGTGGCCGGGAGTGTCCACGATGTTGATCTTGACTCCCCCGTAGCGGACCGAGGTGTTCTTCGCGAGGATGGTGATCCCCCGCTCCCGCTCCAGGTCGTTGCTGTCCATCACCCGATCCACCAAGCGCTCGTTGAGCCGGAAGGTGCCGGTCTGCTGGAGGAGGCGATCCACGAGCGTGGTCTTCCCGTGGTCCACGTGGGCGATGATGGCGATGTTCCGGATGTCGTCTCGTTTCTTGTCGCTCATGCCTTCCATTCTACCGAAGGAGCGGGCGGGAGGGCGGTTTCGCGGGGTGCGGAGAGGGGGAGCGTGGCGGGCATCACCGCTTCCGGGACGGACACACGGCCGCCGGGCGCCTGGATGAGGCGCGGCGCCGGGGCCTGCCGGGTTCGCCCATCACCACCGCCTTCACGCAGACCACCGGCGGCAGTCCTCCCAGGATCAGCTTCCAGGAGGTGCCCTCGTTGCGGGAGGCGTAGACGTGGCCGCTGCGGGTGCCGAAGTAAATCCCCGCGGGCTCCAGCGTGTCGGAGGACATCGCGTCCCGGAGCACCGTCTCCAGGGCGTTTTTCTGGGGGAGGCCCTGGGAGAGGGCCTCCCACGAACGGCCGGCGTTCCGGCTCCGGTAGACCCGGAGTCTTCCTCCGGGAGTGCAGGGGAACAGGGCCGATTCCAGGGGCAGGATGAAGACGGTGTCGGGATCATGCGGATGGATGGCCATGGGGAAGCCGAAATCGGACGGGAGGCCGCGGCCGATGTCCTGCCACGATTCCCCGAAGTCCTCGCTGCGGTAGAGCCCGCCGTGGTTCTGGAGAAGGAGCCGTCCGGGCCGGGCGGGATGCTGGACGAGCTTGTGCACGCACTGCCCGAATTCAGGGTGCCTGTCCGGAAGGAAATCGGCCCGGATCCCCTTGTTGCAGGCGTGCCAGGTGCGCCCCCCGTCGTCGGTCCGGTAGACGCCGCCCCTGGAGATCCCCACGTAGAGGCGGCGCCGGTCGGAAGGATCCGGAAGAATCGTGTGGAGGCAGAGGCCGCCGCCCGGCTCCCAGCGCGGCCGGTGGGGATGGTCGTGGAGCCCCTGGACAAGAGACCAAGTCGCCCCGCCGTCCCGGGACTCGAAGAGCGCCGCGGGAGCCACGCCGCAATAGAGGACGTCGGGCTCATCGCCGCGGCCCGGCCGGATCTGCCAGATCTGCTTCAACGAGGCCCCGGCGCCCGCGGGGAACTTCAAAGGCGAGGCCCCGGGCGGCATCCAGTTGCGGCCGAAGTCGTCGGAGAACCGCAGCACCGCGCCCGCATGGGAGCGGCGGCTGCCGGCCCATAGCCGCCGGCGCCCGCCGCGTGCATCGAAAGCCGCGGCGTGGACGTCGTACCCGGGGAAATGGGGGCCGCCCACCTCCCAGGCCGTCCTCTGAAACCCTGCCGAGCGGAGGAGGAAGAGACCCTTGGTCGTTCCGACCAGGAGCAGGACGTCGCCGTCCCTCACCGGGACCTGGCGGATCGCGACCATGGAGAATCTCCCGAGGGGGGCCCTTTTTGCCGGATCTGTGCCGAAGGAGGAGGCACACTAACACAAAGGCGGCGGGACAAGCAACGGGACCGGAGGGAATCGCGGGCGACTTATCCCGCGGCGGGGTACCGTGGGGCGGAGGCCTGGGGCCCGGCCCTCTTCTCCAGCAGGATCTCCCGGCTGCCGTTCTGCATGACCACGGCGAAGTGGGTCCGGAAGCCGTCGAACATCCGCTCGATGTCCCGGTTCTGGTAGACATGGCGGAGGGACCGGGAGACGCCGAGGGGCGTCCATTCGATCCTGTCGGTACCGAGGATCCGGAAGCGGCGAAGAGGCTCGCGGCGCTCCGTCTCCCGGGACGTGAAGTAGGCCATGACGATGCCGCCCGGCTTCACGATTCGCTGGAGATCCCGGGAGAAGCCGAGGGCTTCGCCGGGACCCAGGAAGTCGAGGTAGTCCCACGCCAGGACCGCGTCGAACGAGTCCGCGGGGTACTCCAGGCGCTTCGCCGCCGGCTCCTTCCAATCGGCGCCGGCCTTCTCGGCGGAATCCGGCAGGACGGTCTCCACCGGCCGCAGGAGATCGTCGGCGGTCACCTTGCAGCCCAGATCAATGAAGAACTGGAGGTTGCCTCCCACCACGCTGCCCAGATCCAGGACGCGGGGGCGGGACGCGGCGCTCAGGCGCCGGGTGAGGCGGGGAAGGGCGTGGGAAACTTGAATGAGGGCTCCGGCACCGGTCGTCGGCGCGGTTTGGGTCCCGAGGGTGATGGCGACCCGGCGCTTGAAGATTGGACCGAACATGATGCAGGCGGGAGACGGGGCGCCGGCCTGGATACGGCGCGGCCGTCGCCCCCCTCTCCGGAGATCCTCAGCGGCCCTTGTCGGCCGGGTTGGCCTGGGGCTGTTGGGGCATCGAACCCTTGAATGTGGAGATCTCGTCCTTCACCGGCTGCATCGGTTTCACCTGTTCGGTGCGCTGCTGCTGCCGGTTCTCCCGGGGCATGGTATTCCCCTTTTCCATGTCCACGCTTCCCTTGAACTGGGCGCCGTCGGCGATCACGATGCGGGGAGCCGTGATGTCCCCCTGCAGGACGCCCGAGTTGGTGATCTCGACCTTCTCGGAGGCGTAGGCGTTTCCGAGGACCTCGCCGGTGATGATGATGCTCTTGGCGTAGACGTCGGCCTTGATCTTCCCGTTGGGCCCGATGGTCAGATTGTGGTCCTTGAGCTCGATCTTGCCCTCGACCCGCCCCTCGATGGTCAGGTCCTCGGTGCCGGTGAGCTCACCCTTGATGAAAATCGTCTGGCCGATGTTCACCAGCCGGCCGGTGCCCGGGAGGCTCTGGCTCGCGCTCGCGTAGCCCGTTCCGGTCGCGAAGCTGCCGGGCGCCACGTCCCTGCCTTCCTTCTTATCCCACATCGCTGCTGCCTCCTAAGAGTGTTGTTTCCAGTCCGGAGCCGTTCCGCGGCGCGGTCCGCCCGGTGCGTCCCGGGTTCGGCCGGTCCAGGGGGGGTGGAAAAAACGGATGAAGCAAAAACTCCTCGAGGAGACCGGGTGATCAGGACGGGTAGATCCGGCGTTCGCCGGAATCGGAAGTCCGTGGCCGACCATCAGCTATCCGACCGGGATTTGCCGTCGGCCTTGCCACCGCGCCACCTGCAGGTATGGCGCAATCTAGCATCCGGATTGGGAGGTGTCAAGGAAACGGCAAAGATGCGGTCACGAAATTCGTTTTGGTCAGCGAGGGCTCACGATGGATCGGGCCCTTCGGCGACTCCATCATATTAATAAGGGGTTCCGCCGCGTGGCGCCGGGACCTCCGTTCTCCTTCGCGCCCGCGACGAAGCGGGGGTCCAGCAGGTAGGCGAGGTGGATGTTGCCGGTGGCCTTGAGGAGCGAGGCCTTGATCCCCGGGTGGCCCTCCTCCAGGCGCTTGAGAAACCCCTTGATCTGACGGCGCTGCAGGGAGGCGTCGCCGCAGACGGAACAGCAGCAGCAGACCACCGGAAACTTCCTCTCCTTCGCGTAGTCCGTCACCTCCCGCTCCCAGACGTAGATCATGGGCCGGATGACGGTGTGCCGCCCGTTCTCGGCGCGCAGGACGGGAGGCATGGCCTTGATCTGTCCGTTGAAGAACTGGAGCATGAGGAGCGTCTCGATCACGTCGTCGGCGTGATGCCCCAGTGCGATCTTGCCGCATCCCAGCTCGTCGGCGAGACGGTAGAGGGCCCCGCGTCGCAGCCGGGCGCAGAGGGAGCAGAGGGTGTCCTCCGGATCCATCTTCTTCCGGATGGTCGCGGCGATCGCGGTGGTCTCGATGCGGTAATGATAGCCGCCGGACCTCAGGTGGTCCTCGATGACGTCGGCCCGGAATCCCGCGTACCCCTGATCCACGCTGCAGGCCACAAGCTCGAATCTCACCGGGGACCGGCGGCGGAGCTTCTCCAGGAGATCCAGCAGGGTGTAGGAATCCTTTCCGCCCGAGACGGCGACCAGAATCCGATCGCCCTCCTCGATCATCCGGTAATCGCCGATGGCCCGCCCGACTTTCCGGGTGAGGGCACGGTGCAGGTTCGCGGGAACGGAAGGCGCACAGTTCAAGAGATCCTCCGGGGCGACGGCAGCAAGGCCGCCATTATAGCCCCCGCGCGCCACGGAGAGGATCCGGCTCCACGAGCGTTCCAGCGAGCGCTTCCGGCGCAACATTTCCCCCGGTTGACACCCGGATCTCCCGATGCTATATAAGCGCCAAATTTCGTTCCCGGGTTTCCAACCTATTTCGAGGATGGGAGGTGAGGAGATGAACAAAGGCGACCTGATCAATCACGTCGCGAAGGACGTAAAGATCACCAAAGTCCAGGCGGCGAAGGCCATCGACTCGGTCGTCGAGAACATCACCCGGACCCTGAAGAAAGGGGAGCGGACCAGCCTGGTGGGATTCGGGACCTTCTCCATTTCCCGGAGAAAGGCCCGCACCGGACGGAACCCTCAGACCGGAGCCCCGCTGCGGATTCCCGCGAGGCGGGTGGTCAAGTTCACGCCGGGGAAGGTGCTGAAGGGGATCATCCGGTAGCCTCGCCCGCATTTGAGGAAGGCCGGATTTTCAAGACCAACGTGGGAAGGCGGCCCGTGGGCCGCCTTTTCCTTGCTCGAAGGCGGGAATCTCCGCTCAGGGTCCCTGGAGGCGGGACAGTTCCCGCCGGGCCTCCCGGGAAAATTCGCCCTCTCCTCCGGTCAGGTAGGCCCGGAACTGCTCCGCCGCCTCCTGTTCCCTCCCCGTGCGGGCATAGACTCGCCCCAGATGGAACCGGATCTCCCTTTCCGCCGGGTTGAGGGAGAGGACGGACAGGTACTCCGCGATGGCGGCGAGGTCCTGTCCTCCCTCGTCATAGAGGATGGCCAGGTTCCGGCGGGCGGCCACGTTGGAAGGTTCGGCGCTCCTGGCATGCTCCAGGAGCCGGACCGCCTCGGAAGTCCTTCCGGTCTTCAATGCCACCAGCGCAGATCCAAACAAGGCGCCGGAGTCGTCTGGCCTTGCCCGGAGCACCCGGGCATACTCCTCGGAGGCCTGGGCGATCTCCCCCTTCTGGAAGTGGGCGTTCCCGAGGGCGAAGTGGATGTCGGGAAGGTCGGCGCCGGCGCGGAGCGCCCGCTCCATGAGCGCCTTCACGTCATCGTAGCGGCGGGACTCGTAAAGGATGCGGGCCAGGGCCAGAGCGGCCCTCGCGTCGGCCGGGTTCTCCTCGAGCGCCTTCCGGTAGGTCGCCTCCGCCTGTTCCGTCTGCCCGCCGGCCGCCTGCGCCGCGGCGAGCCCCTGCTTCGCTTCCTGTGAGGCCGGGTTGAAGGCGAGGGCCTTCTGAAACGCCTCCACGGCCTCGGCCTGCTTTCCCTGGCGGGCCAGCACCAGCCCCGATCCCGCGTAGGCCTTGTCCGAGTCGGGGTCCAGTTCCAGGACCTGACGGAAGGTGCGGGCCGATTCGTTGAGGAGCCCCTGGCCCAGCTGGGCGGTCCCCAGGTTGACGAGGACCTCCGGGCTACGCGGCCTCTGGACCAGGACCGCCTCGAAATCGGCGGCGGCGCCGGCAGAATCGCCCGCCTCCACCCGGGCGTTGCCGCGGTGGAGCAGGGCGGTCAGGTTCCCGGGGTCTACCGCCAGCACTTCCCCGAACTTCTCGACGGTGCGGGCGAAATCTCCGCGGGCGTAGAGCAGGCTGGCCTCGTCCATGGACGCCAGCAGGTGAGACATGTCCTTGGGGTCGGGGAAGGGGGTGCTCCGGGAAGGTCCCGGCGCCCAGAGGTATCCCAGGGAGCGGAGGCGCTCCCGGGCGGTCTCGTCCAGCTCCTGCCGGTAGGCGATGGATGCGCCCGTGGGGACCGCCGCGGCCATCAGCCGGTGGATCTCCTCCCGCATCCTCGCCAGGTCTCCTTCCCGCTTCTCAGCCAGGTTGTCCGCCTCGCCCGGATCGGTCCTCAGGTCGTACAGCTCCTCCCGGGGGGCCTGGATGTACTTCCAGTCTCCGACGCGCAGCGCCGCCATCTCGCTCCACCCGTAGTTCTCCCGGGGAAGCAGGGTTTCGGAGACCGACTTGAGGAGGAGATCGGGGGGGCGACGGGAGACGAGGGGAAGGAGGCTGGTTCCCTGGAGGTCGTCGGGCTCGGGGAGGTCCGCCAGCCGGAGGATGGTGGGCATCAGATCGATCGTCCGCACCGGCGTCGCCACCCGGCGGCCCCGGGGAAGTGGGCCGGGAAGCGACAGGATCATCGGCACCCGGAGTGTGGTCTCGTAGAGGAAGACTCCGTGGGTCGCTTCCCCGTGCTCTCCCAGTCCTTCGCCGTGATCGGAGACCAGGACCACCAGTGTCTTCTCGGAGAGTCCCATCTGCCGGACCTTCTCCAGGACCCTGCCGATCTCGGCGTCCACGTAAGCGACCTCTCCGTCATAGGGGGACCGGGAGAAGCGTTCCGCGTAAGGGGATGGGGGGGTGTAGGGGGCGTGGGGATCGAAATAGTGCAACCAGAGGAAAAAGCGCTGACCCGCTCCGGCTTCGAGCCATGAGATTCCCGATTGGCTGACTTCCTCGGCGCGGCGCTCCCGGAACCCGATCTGCCGCTCCTTCTCGGGCGGAAGGCGGTCGTCATAGGAGTCGAAGCCCTGGGAGAGGCCGTACCGCGTGACCAGCGGGTATCCGGAGATCACGGCCCCGGTCCGATAGCCGTGGGCCTTCAGGGCCTCGGCCAGGGTCTCGGCCCGGGGTCCGAGGCGGTAGGCGCCGTTGTTCCGGACGCCGTGAAATGCGGGGTAGGTTCCGGTCAGGATCGACGCATGGGCAGGTAGGGTGATGGGGGCCGCGGTCTGTGCCCCCTCGAACAGGACGCCATCGGCCGCGAGGCGGTCCATGTGGGGTGTGAACGCCCGGGCGTTGCCGTAGCAGCCCAGGTGGTCGGCCCGGAGAGTGTCCACCGTGATGAGGAGGATGTTGTAGCGGCCGGTCCTGCCCCCGGCGGCATCCCAACGGACGAGGCGAGTGCTCTGGAAGGCGACCCCCGCCAGGACGGCAAGCACGAACAGGAAGACCGTCACCGCCACAGCTTTGCGCAGCAGCGGTCGGCTTCCGGGGGGTTTCTCCACGGCGCCAGCCATAGGCGCTCATCATACAATTTCCTGGAGTATAGTGTCGCCCATGCAGAAGAACGTGCTCTCCCTGCTGGAGATCCGGGCGGCCGATCGCCCGGAGACGGGAGGCAAGGGGGCGGGACTGGCCCGCCTGGCATCCCTGGGTCTCCCCGTGCCTCCCGCCTTCGTGGTCACCGCCTCCTTCTTCGAAGCGGTCCGCTCGAGATTCCCCGACGAGCCGGAGGTGGAGGCCCTGGCCCGCCGCCTCCCGGCCTTCCTGAGAGACGCCGTCGAGTCGGCCCTGGACGCCCTGGGGGAAGCACCCGCAGGCTACGCGGTGCGCTCCTCGGCGGCGGCGGAGGATGCGGCCGGGGCCTCCTTTGCAGGGGTGCACGAGTCCCGCCTTCGCGTGCCGCGGCAGGAGGTCGTGCCGGCCCTCTTCCAGTGCTGGGCGTCGGCCTTCGCCGATCCGGCCCTGCGGTATCGTCGGCGGATGGGGCTTTCATCCGACACCTCGGTCATCCGCATGGGAGCGGTGGTGCAGGTGATGCTGCGGCCCGATGCCGCGGGGGTCCTCTTCACCCGGGAGCCCGGGTCGGCGGGGGACGGCATCCTGATCAACGCCGTGGCCGGAAGCGGGGAGGGCCTGGTGCAGGGCAGGGTTCAGCCCGCGCCGCTGCGCCTTCCGCGCGGCAAGGACTGTTCTCCTGCCGAAATGCCGCCGGGGATTCCCCTTTCCGAAGGGACCCTGAGGGATCTGGTCCGAATGGCCCTGGAAGCGGAGGCGGCCTGGGGCGTTCCCCTCGATCTGGAATGGGCGGTGGAAGGGGACCGCGTTTCTCTCCTCCAGGCCCGGCCCATCACCGCAACGGCGCCGGCCTCCGGGACCGTCCGGGACGAGGAGGAGAATCTGCCTCCCACCGAAGACACCCTCTGGACCCGGGCCAACCTCCGGGAGCTGCTTCCCGATCTCCCCTCCCCCCTCTTCCTTTCCCTGATCGAGCGGGCCGACTGGTGCGAGATCTCCCGCCGGTGTGGACTGGCGGTCCCGGCCGATGGTGAGATGGTCCGGACCATCGAGGGGCGCCCCTACTTCAACCTTTCCCTCATCGGCGCCATGCTGGAGACGTTCGGTCTCTCCATGAGACGGTTCGCCAGGTCCGTCGGCCACGGAGAGGACGTTGCGGGCCTTCCCGAGACGCCGGGCGGCCCGGGCCGGATCTTCCTCCGCCATCCCGTCCGCGTCGCGCGCCTGATCCTGCGGCATTCCGGGACCCCCCGGGAGGCGGCGGGCTTCTTCGGTCGGATCCGGGCCCGTCTCCGCCGCCTGCGGGAGGAAGATCCCGCCGGAGTCCCGGACGCCCGGCTGGCGGAGTTCTTTATCGAGCTGGAGCGCTACAACCATGAGTTCCTCTATTTCCTCATCTGCGGGCTCAATCGCGTCTCCTCGAAGATGCTCAACGTCGAGCTCCTGTTTCCCGCCGGCCCGGACCTGGACCGGTTCGTCAACGCGGCGGTGGGGGCCGGGGAGAAGAACGTGTCGGTGCGGCAGGGGCTGGATCTGCTGAGGCTGGCGCAGCTGGCCCGGGGCGAAGGGAGGGTGGTCCAGTATCTGGTGGAGGGAAGGAAGGAGCACCGGGATTACGAGGAGGCGCTGGATGGGACGCGCTTTCTGCCCGCCTTCCGGGAGTACCTGGCGTCCTACGGGCACCGGGGAGTCCAGGAGACCGACCCGGCCATGCCGCTGCACCGGGAGGCGCCCTGGATCCTCCTGAAGGCCATCGCCGTCGCGGCGGCGGATCCCCTCTGTGCCGATCCCGGGACTCTGCGGCGCCGTCAGGAGAGGGTCGCGGCGGCTGCGTGGAAGCGCCTTCGCCGGGGGCTCTCGCGGCCGGAGAGGATTCTGCCGCTGAGAATCGCGCTGCTGCGCCGGGCGATTCGCTCCCTCAGGGGCGCCATGGCGCTGAGGGAGCGGATCCGGTTCGAGGGGATGCGCGTGAACGCCGAGGGACGGCGGTTCCTGCGGGAGGCGGGAAACCGGCTTCAGGGCCGCGGTCTTCTGGAAGAGCCCGGAGAGATCTTCCTCCTCCGGTTCGAGGAAATCGAAGCGGTCCTCGCCGGCCAGGACGAGGGGACGGGGCTCCTGGATCTGGTCCGCCGGCGCGGGGAGGAGAGGCGTCGGCAGGAGGAGATTCCCATGCCCAATTTCCTCAGGGAGTCGGAGATCCCGAGGCTCCGGGAGAGATCTCCCCGGCCCTACCGGGAGGAGGGGACCTTCCAGGGGCTTCCGGTGGGGCCCGGCAGGGTCGAGGGGCGCGTGGCCGTGCTGGAAGGGCCGCACCAGGCGGATCGGGTCCGGCCGGGAGACATCCTGGTCGCCCCGACCCTGGACCCCTCCTGGATTCCTCTCTTCACCCTGGCCTCGGGGCTGGTCGTGGAGATGGGAGGGACCCTCTCGCACGGGTCGATCATCGCCCGGGAATACGGCCTGCCGACAGTGGTCAATCTGCCCGGGATCACGCGGGCGCTGAAGAGCGGGGACCGGATCCTCCTGGACGGGAGCACCGGCCTGGTGCGGCGGCTGGAGGGATGAGGCGCGGGCGCAAAGGTTTCTTGACACAACCCCGTGCGGAACCTATGTTTCTTCCGGCCCGGTATCCTTCCGGGCGCTCCGCTATCCGGGGTGCGCCTGTATGCAGCAAGAAACTCCCGTCCTCTCGAACCTGCCCCGAGATCTCGGAAAGGCTCTGGTGGTGGACGACGAGCCGGTGATCCGCAGTCTCTACGCGGAGGTGCTGGAAGCCATGGGCTTCAAAGTGGACACGGCCTCCAACGGCGTGGAGGGATTGGAGCGTCTCAAGGCCGGCGCCTACAACCTGATCATCTCCGACATCCGGATGCCCAAGCTGACGGGGATCGAGTTCCTTCTGGGGTCGGACAGGGTGCGCCCGGGATCCCAGGAGCGCTTCATCTTCACCACGGGGGTCCTGGACAGCCTCAACACCCATGAATACATGATTGCCACCGAAAGGCCCTGCATCATGAAGCCTGCCAAGGTGGACCAGATCCAGCAGACGATCCTGGAATTCCTGCGCGAGCACGGCACAAGCCCCTCCTAGAACCCCACCCTGTTCTATCTTTCCAGCCCCGGAACTCGGGAAGGCCCCTCAGCGTTTGGTGCAGGCTCCGAGAGCCTGACCCCGTAACTGGAAATGAAGCCGGACACCGAGGCGAGAGCATCCACGAAAGGAAAAACAAAACCCGAGAGACGTGTGTCTATTGACAGCCGGGGGTCTTAGGTGTAAGACGGGGCCCGTCGCGGTAGGGTGATCTCCAGAAAATATGCTCACGTCCTCAGCCTCTTCCGCCGGCGGCCCGGCCCACCCCGGCACCGATCCGCTGCGGCCTCACCCGCTGCTCACGCGCTACCACGCGAGTGAGCAGGAGCGGCGGCGGCAGGTCAACCGTTGGTTCGACGAGTCCTCGGCCCACTACGACTTCATCACCCAGGCGATGAGCCTTGGCTCCGGTCACCGGTACCGGAAGCAGGCACTCCTGCGGGCCGGCCTGGCCGAGGGGATGAGCGTGCTCGACATTGCCTGCGGCACGGGCGTGCTTGCCTCGCATGCCCTGGACATCGTGGGGGTGCACGGCCTTGTGATTGGCCTCGATCCGAGCGCGGGCATGCTGGGCGAAGCGCGCCGGCGGGGGGTGGACAGGCTGGTGCAGGCCGTCGCCGAGGCGCTGCCCCTCGGGAGCGGGCGCTTCGATCTCCTGAGCATGGGGTACGCGTTGCGGCACGTCGCCGACCTGCGGGCCACGCTACGGGAGTACCGGCGCGTGCTGAGACCGGGGGGCAAGGTGCTGATCCTCGAGATCACGCCGCCGCGGTCCCGGCTCTCGTTCCGCCTGATGAGGTTCTACCTCAGGCGTGTCGTACCGCTGGTCGCCCGGCTCGGACGCGGAGGGCGCGGCGCGCAGGAGTTGATGAAGTATCACTGGGACACCATCGAGAATTGCGTCGCCCCGCCGGTAATCCTCGGGGCCCTCGAGGAGGCCGGCTTCTCCAGCGTCGGCCGACACGTGGAGATGGGCATCTTCAGCGAGTACACGGCCGTCCGCTGACCGCCGTCCGGCCTTTGCGGCGGCCAGGTCCGTCTGCTTCTCGCGGTTTCCCTGCTATTCCGGCCGCCCCGTCCGGGGAGGTGCGGGTTCTTCGGAGGAAGGGTATGGCGCGTCCGGTGGAGGCATCTATCGGCACCCGGGGGACCGGCGTGACGCTGCGGGTCGCTCCCGCCGAGCGCAGGGAGGCCGGTCTCGACGAACGACGCGGCCGTGTGTTGATGGCGGTGCGCTACGGCGGACCCGACGGAGGGATCCGCGACGCCGACCACCCCTTCGTCGAGGTCCCGAACCCCGTCCTCTGCGGCGCTCCCCGGATCGAGATCTGGGAAACGCAAGAGCGCGTGGCGGGCTGTCGCCGGGGCGACCTGGCATGGGCGGAGGACGGCCACAAACTGTTCGGCTGCCGCTGCCGTCACCTCATCGGCGACATCGAGGAAGGCACCCTCGAGACCTACCGCGAGATGCTCGCCCTCCTCGACGAGCGCGGGTACCCCTGCCTGCAGCGCGTCTGGAATTACTTGCCGCGGATCAACGAAGACCAGCGCGGTTTCGAGCGCTACAAACTCTTCAACGCCGGACGCGCCCGCGCCTTCGAGGAGCGCTTCGGCGTGGCCGCGGAGCGGCACTTTTCGGCCTCGTCGGCGGTCGGCACCGTCGGCGATGAGCTCATCGTCTGCTTCGCCGCCGGACGCGAGCCGGGAACCCACGTCGAGAACCCGCGGCAGGTCAGCGCATACCGCTACCCGCCGGAGTATGGTCTGAAGCCCCCCTGCTTCGTCCGAGGCACGGTCGCGCCCGCGGGGTGGGGAGGCGCGTTCTTCCTGTCCGGCACGGCGAGCGTCGTCGGCCACGAGACGACGCACCTCCGCGATCCGCTGGGCCAGCTCGAAGAGACGCTGACCAACATCGCCGTGCTGCTCGACGGGGCGGCCGCGCACACCGGGAGACGGCGCCTCGACGTCCCCCGCTTCGACCTGATCAAGGTCTACGTCCGCTCTCGGGAGCACTTCCACTCGATCCGGGGCGCCCTCGCGCGGCACCTCGATCCGTCCACGCCGGCCATCTACCTGCTGGCCGACATCTGCCGGGCCGACCTGCAGCTGGAAATCGAGGGGGTCTGGCTCTAATACTACAGTGTCGCAAAACGCTGAAACTCACATGACTGCTGGTTTTTCCGGGCATCCGTTGCAGGTCTGGGGAATCGCGAAAACCCTTACTGGTTGCGGTCTCCGCTGGAATTTCTGACACAGTAGTACTACCCCGATTCGTTCATGAAGGTCCGTCGCGAGACCATGAGAGATAGGATGGACGCCGGGCGTCCGCATCGAGACGCAAAGGTCCACGCGGTCGACGCGCGCCACAAGGGCCGGATTCTCCTCGTCAGCACGAACCGCGAAGGGGGCCTCTGGACCGCCTTCCCGGGCGGTCTCTGCGCCGTGGCCGGAGCTGCGGCCGCCGCGGGGCATCACGTCGCCACGCTTGATCTTCGCTTCGTCCGGAACCCCGTCGTTGCCCTGCGTCGCGCCCTCCGAGTCTCACGCCCCGATGTCGTGGGCCTTTCGGTGCGGAACATCGACTCGGTCTCGGCGCAGAAGACGGTCTTCTTCCTGGAAGCGATACGCGACCGGCTGGTTCCGCTCTGTCGCGAGGCGTCGATTCCGTCGGTGATCGGCGGGCCGGCCGTGAGCGTCGGAGGGCAGGCTCTCGTGGACTTTCTCGGCGCCGACTGGGGCATCGCGGGCGAGGGGGAGGAGGCATTTCCCCGGCTGGTCGAAGCGCTCGCCCGGGGCGGCCCGCCGGACGGCGTGCCGGGCCTCCTCCGCCGCAACTCGCCGCCGCCTCCGAACTGGCGCCCCGCGCGCGTCTCCAGCCTTTCGGACTTCGGCCCCCTCGAACCCGCGCGATGGGTCCCCGCGGATCGCTATTGGAGCATCGGAACGACCTATCCGCTGCTGACCCGGCGGGGGTGCCCGTTCGGCTGCGTTTACTGCTCGTATCCGACGATCGAAGGGGTTGGTTGCCGTCTCCGGACGCCGGGCGCGGTGGCCGAGGAGATGAGATCCGCGGCGGCCTCGGGGGTGAGGCACTTCGAGATCGTCGACTCGATCTTCGGCCTCCCCGAGGACCACGCGGTGGGCATCTGCGATGCGGTCCGCGGCACCGGCCTGCGAGTGACGCTCGACATCTCGGGGCTGCACCCGCTCGGCGTCTCGCCGCGCCTTCTGGACGCACTCGAGGCCGCCGGCGGCCGCGGCGTCCTGTGCACGCCGGACTCGTTCTCCGCCGCCGGCCTTGAAGGCCTGCGCAAGGGGTTCGGCCTGGAAGTCGTGGCCGGAGCGGCCCGGCTCCTCGGATCACGCCCTCTCGACGTGTGCTGGTTCCTTGCCCTCGGCGGGCCTGGCGAGACGGCGACGAGCGCGGCGGAAAGCCTTCGCTTCGTCGAGCGCGAGATCCCCCCGCACCACCTGGTCCTCGTGAACGCGGGGCTGCGCGTCTACCCCGGCACGCCGCTGGCGGCCCTCTGCCGCGAGCGGGGACTGGTCGGTGCCGAGGACCCGCTGATCCGTCCCTTCTGCCACATCGAGCCGACCCTCGACCTCCAGAGGCTCCGGTCCGCCATCGAAGAGACGGTCGCCCGCTGCCCGAACATGGTCTTCATGGGCGAGGAACCGCGGGGCGCCTTCCGGCAGGCCCTCCTCGGTCGAGTGCTGCGGTGGATGGCCGGGCCCCGGCCTGCGTGGGCGGCGCTCCCTCGGCTGCTCCGATTCAGCAACCGGTTCCTTCGGCGCGAGCCGTTGTCGTCCCAATAGTGGTGCAGCTCAGAAGTTGCGCTGACATCGAGGCCCCCGTGGCCTGCGCCCCACAGTCCGCCACGGCATCGGATCGACCTCGGAGAACCGGCCCCGCAGGGCCGTCTTGTTCTACAATCCGCCCATGGCCAGGCCCCGGATCGCTCTCGAGACACCGCCCCACGCACCGGAACGGGGATGGTCCTGGCGGCTCCTCGGCTCCTTCCACGTCACCGGAGTCTTCTGGTACCGCCTCCATCGCTTCGCCGCCCGGATTCTCCCGTCGCCGCTCGTCGGCGTCGTCATCGCAGTCTTCACCACGTTCTTCTTCGTTTTTCTCCGGCGGATCCGCGGGGCCATCGCATCGAACCTCGAGCCCGTTCTCGGATCCTGCGGGTGGTGGGAGCGCCAGCGCCGCATCTATCGGACGATGTGGTCGTTCGCGTGGTGCCTGACGGAGCGCTACGAGCGGCTGAGCACGAACCGGCGGTTTCGCATCGAGCCGGAGGGGATCGAGATCTGGAACGAGGTCGCGCAGCCGGGCCGGGGCCTCCTGCTCGTCACGGCTCACGTGGGGAACTTCGAGGTCGGCTCCATGCTGCCGGCGCAGATGGAGCACCGCCGCGTTCACCTCGTCCGCGAGCCCGAGGCCGACCCGAAGGCGCAGGCGTTCCTCAGGAGTGCCGTGGCCGAGTTCACGCAGAGCCGGTACACGATGCACTTCCAGGGCTCCGACCCGCTCCAGGGACTGGTGTTCCTCGACGCGCTCCGGCGCGGCGAGATCGTCGCGCTGCAGGGAGACCGCCCGCGGGCGGGCGCACGGTCCATCGAGGCGACGCTCTTCGGGAGACCGTTCCCGTTGCCGCCGGGCCCCGCAGCCCTGGCCCGGACCTCCGGCGCCCCGCTGCTGCCCGTCTTCGTCTTCCGTGGAGGGCGCCGGTACTACCGTGTCGTCTTCCGGCCGCCGATCCGCGCGCCGCGGACCGATGATCCGGCCGCGGACCTGGCGACGACCCTGCGTCGCGTGGCGGCCGAGGTCGAGCGGGCCATCCGCCGCGAGCCCCACCAGTGGTTCTGCTTCAGGCGGCTGTGGCCGTGAGCCAGGTGCTCACGGTCCCCGACGCGACGACCTTGCTCCCATCCGCTACCTCGAAGAAATAGGTGCTCAGCGGTGGAGCGATCCCCGAGAGCCGGACCGCGGCGAAGAGCGTCATACCGGCCGGCACCCGCTCGCGAGAGAATCGCACGTCGCGCGCCCCGACCAGGTAACCGATCCGGGCGCCCCGGCCCTCCGCTTCGCGGGAGCGGCGCAGCGCTTCGAACACGGCCGCGGACTGCGCGGCCATCTCCAGCGCGACGATCGCCGGGGCCGAGCCTCCTTCCGTGAAGGCGCTGCGCTCGGGAACGCGCACCCTGCAGGTGATCCCATCGTCCGTTTCCTCCTCGATCCCTTCGACGAACCGCATCGGCGGCCGCTGCGGCAGGAGCTCGTCGAGGTCTGAGGGGACGGCGGCCCGCTGTGGCGGGCGGATGGGCGCCGTGCGGGGCAGCCCCGGCGGAGGCTCGCCGAGCACCACGACGCCGTTGGCGACGATCTCCGCGGCACGGCGCACCTCGAACCGGATCCGGCCACCGACGTCAAGCGCCTTCACTTCGAGCTCGAGGCTTTCGCCCGGCGAGACAAGCCGCCGCAGTCGCAAAACCGCAATCTCGCGGAGGGCCGGGGAGGCGCCCGCGGCGGCCAGCGCCCGATGCGCCAGGTCGAGGAGGCCGATGCCGGGAAGGATCGGGTGCTCCGGGAAGTGCCCCTCGTACAGCGGTCCGGACGGCGGCACGGCGATGACGAGCCGTGTCCCGATGCGGATCGGCATCGCCGCGGGATCCGGCGTGATCTTCCGGCTCACGCGCGCACGGCCACGATCGCAGCGGCGAGGAACGAGGGGTAGACCTCGCGGATCCGCGCGACCTCGGGATAGATCGTCACGTCGCGAAAGCCGCAGGCCTCGAGGGCCGCGGTCCACTGTTCCGGCGTGAGAAAACCGCCGTTGGGCCTCCAGGGCTCCACGAGCCGCGGCGCGCGAAATGCCTCGAGCAGGTTGAAGATGAACTCGATGCTGACGGGCCGGCCCGGGAACGGCCGGACGCATTCGGAGAGGACGAGACGGCCCCCCGGCTCGAGTGCGCGGCGAATCTCGGCGAGGGTGAATTCGAGGTCGCGGGCGACGTGGAGGGTGTTGACACCGTACACGAGCGCGAACGCCCCGTCCTCGATCCCTGCCTCGCTGAACGGCCGGTTCATGTCGAGCCGCGTGAAGGCCACCGGCACGCCGGGGAACTGCCCGGCGAGCCTTCGCTGGCCTCGGCGCAGGAACGAGGGGGCGATCTCGGTGAAACGATAAGACCGGATCGCGGAGAGCCGCCCCGTCTCCGCGAGACGCTGGAGGAATGCCGCCGCCCCGCTTCCCAGCCCGCCGCCCAGCTCGAGCACCGCTCCTCCGTCGGCGGGCAGCCCCCGCTCAGCCGCGATCGCGCCGATCCGGTTGCTGATCGCGTAGATGACGTTGTCATTGGAGAAGTACTCGAACCACGCGCCGATCCGGTCGGGCGCGAAGAGAGTCGCCTCGCCGCTCGCGGTCCCGCGGAGCACCGATGGGTAGAGTTCGGCCGCCAGGGCCGCCATCCGGTACGAAGCCAGGGCGGAGGGGTCGTGACGTTCCTGCGCATCCACCACCTCCTGCAGATTCGGGTCCGGCAGGGTCAGGGGCACGGAGTAGCGCCCGTCGAGGCCGCGCGCCGCGTGACCCTGGGCGGCGAGCGTCGCGAGAAGCCAGCCCACCGCCGCCGGTGCCCGGACTTCATCCAGCCCGGCCCGCGCCGCGATCTCGCCAGGTGTCCCGGGCTCCTGCGCCGCCGATTCAATCCCGGCGTCACGTACGACCCGGACCGCGAGCCGGTGGACATACTCCTCGAACAGGACGTAAGACCCGACGAAGCGGTGGTCGAAATGCGGGAACAGCTCGGCGGGGAGCAGCCCGGCAAGACGGTCGCCGTGCCCACGGCTGAAGGCGACAGGCAACATGGGAACTCTCCCGATGCGGCACCCGCCGCGAGGTGTCACGGAGTCGGAGCAAGAATGGCGCGACGCCCGGCCTGAGCCGCGGCGGATTACGCCGACGTGCCGGCGTCGATGACGAGGGTCTGGCCGGTGATGGAGGCTGCGCGGTCCGACAGCAGAAACGCGACGGCGTCGGCGACGGAGACGGTCGTCACGCCCCCCGAGAGCACTTCGGCGGCGCGAAGCGCGGCGACCTTCTCGGGCGCTGCGTCCGCGACCATTTCGGTCGGCACGAAGCCTGGGACCACCGCGTTGACCCGGATCCCTCGCGAGCCCACCTCCCGCGCCAGGCAGCGCGTGAGGCCGAGGATGCCGGCCTTGGCTGCGCCGTACGCTGCCTGGCCCGCCACGCCACGCACCGCCGTCAGCGACGACACGTTGACGATCGAGCCCGCCCGCCGGCACAGCATCCGCGGGACCACGGCGCGGCAGCAGCGGAAGACGCCACCGAGGTTGGCATCGAGCATCTCGTCCCAGGCGGCGTCGGGAAGCGCAGCGAGCAGCGCGTCGTGCCGTACGCCGGCGTTGTTCACGAAACCGGCGATCGGTCCGACCCGCTCCTCGACCTCGACGACCAGGCTCCCCGGGCGCGCGCGGTCCAGGAGGTCGAGCCGGAAGGGGCGCGCCGCGTCGCCGAGCTCCCCGGCCAGACGCCGCGCCTCGTCCTCGCGTTCGCGCCAGGTGAAGGCGACCGTCCAGCCATCCGCGGCCAGCGTGCGCACGATTGCGCGCCCGATGCCGCGGCTCCCGCCCGTGACAAGCGCCACCCTACCGGAGGACATCGGCGACCCTCCGCGGGAGCGTCTCGAACCGCGCCCGGATCACCGCGCCGGCGATCCTCGCGCTGTCCACAAAAGGCCGGTAGTGGCTCGTGGCCCGGCCGTCCGCCTCGTCCAGCCGGACCGGCACCGTGGCGATGGCGAATCCGAGACGCGCCGCCCGAACGAGAACGGCGCTCTCGGCCTCAAACCTCGACTCGGGAAACCCCGTGGCCTCGACGAGCCTGCGAGCATACAGGCGGAAACCGGTCTGGGTGTCGCCGACGTCGGCCCGCGCGACCTTCGAGATCGCCCAGGACGACATCGTGTTGCTCATGCGCCGCACCCGGCTCATGGCACCGAAGAGGTGCCGGCGTGTGCCGAGCACGAGGTCCGCCCCCCCTCGACCGGCGGCGATGAGCTTCGGGATCTCCTCCGGGGGGTGCTGCCCGTCGGCGTCAAGGGTGATCACCGCGTCGCAGCCCTCCCCGAAAAGATCCTCGAACGCGCTCCGTAGCGCGCGGCCCTTGCCGAGGTTGCGGGGATGAACGAGAACGCGCGCTCCCGAGGCCCGCGCCGTCGCGGCCGTGCCGTCGCCGGAGCCGTCGTCCACCACGAGAACCGGGTAGCCCGCCGCGAGCGCGCGGCGCACCACGCCTCCGACGGCGAAGGCCGCGTTGTAGGCTGGAATCGCGACGGCCACCCGCATCGCCTCGCTCACGACGCCCGCTCCAGGACGACCCATGCGGCCGCGCCGCCGGACGCAAGCCCGGTCAACAGAACTCGCGCCGGGATCTCCCGCGCTCCACCGTCGTGGGGCGCGACACCTACCTCGGGATCGGGCTCCTCGAAGCCCGGCGTGGGACCCATGGGTGCTCCCTCGAGGGCCAGCAAAGCGGGCGCGAGTATACCACCGCCGTACTCGCCCACGACCGCCTTGGGCACCAGGACGGGAGGCAGCGGGACCTTGCCCCAGGCCGCGCGAAGGACGCGCCCTTCGATGCGGTCGCCGCGCCGCGCCCCCGAAGCGCCGGAGACGACGGCGGAGACCCCGGACGCTCCGCCCGGCAGAGAGTCGAGCCCCGCGCGCAGCACCGCGGCCAGCGGCGCGTGGCCATCGCCCCAGTCGGCGGCGCTTGCTGTGGCGTCGAACGCGGCGCCGCTCCACACGACCCGGGCGAGCACCCGGGCGCCCCGCGCCCGCGCATCGTCCTCGCGCTCGAGGACGAGGAGAGTGGCCCCCTCCCCCGCGAGGAAACCGTTCCGCCTCCGGTCGAACGGCCGCGGCATCTCCGGGAGCGGGCCCTCGGCGCGGGCCAGCGCGCCGAAGCGGTCGAGCAGCGCGTGGAGAAGCGGGGTGACCTCCTCGACCGCGCCGACCAGCGCGCGGTTCACGAGCCCTTCGCGCACCGCCTGGGCCCCGCGGGCGACGGCGAGGAGCGGTCCAGACTCGCGCTGGGTCAGCGTCTCGTTGGGGCCGCGTGCGCCGACGGCGATCGCGAGCTGGGCGGCGGGAGCGTTGGCGACGCATTCCGAGAAGTCGAAAGGCTGCGCCGCCTGGGCGCCTTCAAGGAGAATCCGGCGCAGGAGCTTCTCCGTGGAGAGAACCGAGCCGAACGCGGTGGCGAGGTAGACGCCGACACGATCGGGGCCGGCCCCGGCGTCGGCGAGCCCGGCGTCGGCGAGCCCGGCGTCGGCGAGGGCCATGCGGGCCGCGGACACCGCGAACTTCGAGGGGAGGCTTATCCGGCGGGCAGCCGCGGGATGGATCCAGCGCGACACGTCGCGCTCGCCGACGAGCGCGGCGAGCTGCGCCCCGCCCTCGCGATGCAGGCCGGCGCTGCGGTCCACCTCGGCGGTGACGGGCCTTCCCGCGGCGAGGGCCGCCGCAAGAGCCCCGCGACCATGGCCGCAGGGACCGATCATCCCGAGCCCGGTGATCACCGCCTCAGAGTACATGCCCTTCATCTCGGTAGCGCGTGAATACGAGCGCGGCGTTGGCGCCGCCGAATCCCAGGCTCGTGGAGAGCGCCTGGCGCGCCCGCGGGAGACTCAGGGGGCGCCCCAGGACCAGGCGCAGCCGGATTGCCGGATCGGGTGCGCCGCCGTCCGGCATCGGGTGGACCTCGCCGGCCAGCAGGCAGAGAATCGTCCCCACGGCCTCCAGCGCCCCGGCCGATCCCAGCAGGTGGCCGACGAGCGACTTGGTGGAGGTCACCGGGAGATCCCCGGCGCGGTCGCCGAACACGGCATACAGGGCCTTGCACTCCGCCAGGTCGTTCAGCGGTGTGCCGGTGCCGTGGGCGTTGACGAAATCGATCTCGGCGGGATCGAGCCGCGCATCCGCGAGCGCCTCCCGGATCGCCTCCGCGGCGCCGATTCCCTCGGGGTGGGGCGAGGTCATGTGGTAAGCGTCGCAGGTCGCCGCCTCCCCGGCGGCGACGACGAGGGGCCGCGCGCCGCGTGCCAGGGCCCGATCGAGGGGTTCCAGCAGGACCGTGGCCGCTCCCTCGCCGAGCGAGAGGCCCGCGCGGGCTTCGCGGAATGGCCGGCAGGGCCGCTCGTCCACGGCCCGCAGCGCGTTGAATCCCGCATAGGTCAGCCGGCAGAGCGAGTCGGAGCCTCCGGCGATGGCGGCGTCCGCCTCCCCGCGGCGGATGGCGCGGACGGCATCGCCGATCGCCATGGCCCCGGACGCGCAGGCGGCGGAGATGGTCTGCACGGGCCCGCCGATCCCGAGGTCGCGGGCCACCGCATCGCCGGGGCTGTTGTACTGCTGCGAAGCGAGGACTCCCACCGCGGGCCGCCTCCCCCGGCCGGCCGCGGCCTCGAGGAAAGCCGCGAAGTAGGCCTCGCTCTCGATCATCCCGCCGGTGCTGCTGCCGAAGTAGACACCGGTGCGCCCCCCGCAGGCGCCGAGATCGAGCCCGGCCCGCGCGACGGCCTCGCGGGCCGCCGCCACGGCGAATCGGTCGGCCAGGGAAAGCCGGGGCGGCTTTCCACGGGGCCGCCCGGGCCCCGCGGCCAGGTCGACCTGGGCGGCGACGTGGGTGCGGTGGCCGGAGTGATCGAAGCGATCGAAGGGCCCGATGGCGGTCCTGCCGGAGCGCAGGCCCTCCCAGAACGACGCCACGTTCCAGCCGAGGGCGCTGACCGCTCCGAGACCCGTGACGACGACGGTGCGGGAGGGAGATGGGCCGGAATCAGCTCGTGGCATCCGCGTTCCCGACGGCGTCGAGGCGTCCCTCGATGAAGGCCGCCAGGGCGCTGACCGATGCGAACGCTTCCTTGCCGACCTCGTGGCTCTGGATCGGGACTTTGAACTCCTTCTCGAGAGCGACCACGAGCTCGAGGGCGTCCACGGAGTCGAGTCCAAGACCTTCGCCGAACAACGGAGCGTCGTCGGCGATGTCCGAGGGAGAAAGCCCCTCCAGGTGAAGGGCGTCCACGAGAAGATGCTTGATCCTCGACCGAAGCGCTGGGGTTTTCGACATCCCTTGACCCTGTTCGGTTACTCGCGTTACTCTGATGGACCGGTAGCGGAAAAAAGTTGAAAAAGTATAGCACGGATCCCGTGATTGCTCCGTTCGAGCGGCTGTCCGCCCGGCGTCCCGAGGCGGCCCTCGTCGTGTCGCCGCTCCGCGTGGCGCGCGTTGCCGACGTGGACGCGCTGGCGCGGGCGGCGGGGCGCGCGCTGGAGGCGACGGACATCGGGCCCGGGCGGCTCGTGGTGATGTCGGCGCCCAGCGGGCCGGCGTTTCTGGCCTCTCTCGTCGCCATCCGCCGCCGCGACGCCATCGCGGTCCTCGTCGACGCCGCGGCGCCCGAGGCCGAGCGGGAGCGGATCGCCGCGCAACTCGGAGCGGCGGCGGTGCTCGTTTGCCGGGACGCATGGCCGGCGGGGCCCGCGAACTGGGTCGCGCGGCGGGTAGCAGCGCGGCCCGCCGTCTACGAGGGCGCCGGCTTCGCCAAGCTCACCTCCGGATCGAGCGGCGAGCCGAGCGCCATCCTCGCAACGTCCGAGGCGCTGGCCGCGGACGACGACGCGCTGTTCGGCAGCATGGGCCTGCGCGACGACGACCGGTTCGTCGCCGCCATCCCGTTCTCCCACTCCTACGGCCTATCGAGCCTCGTCATGCCCGCGCTGCGCCGGGGCTCGATGCTGGTGCTCCCGGAGGAGGGCGGCCCCTGGTCCCCCCTCGATGCCGCGCGGGCCGTCGGGGCCACCGTCTTCCCCACGGTGCCGTTGTACCTCCGCACGATCGGCGAGCTCGCCGAAACACCCCCGCTGCCGGCGACGCTCCGCCTCGTCATCTCGGCCGGAGCGACCCTTCCATTCCCGATCGCCGCGCGCTTCCGCGAGGCGTTCGGCCTGCCGGTCCACGTCTTCTACGGCGCAAGCGAAGCCGGTGGGATCTGCTACGACCGCGAGGGCGGCGCCGCCGAGCGGGGCACCGTCGGGACGCCGGTTGACGGCGTGCGCATCGATCTGCGGGGCGGGGACGGCTCCGAAGGGATCGCCGAGGGGGTGGTCGTGGTCCGCTCACCTGCCGTCGCACTGCGCCACGTCCCCGAGGCGCGGGCAAGCCTCGGCGGCGGCACCTTCGTCAGCGGCGACCAGGCGACATGGACGCCTTCGGGAGAGCTGCGGCTGCTCGGCCGGCTCGACGCTTGGATCAACGTCGGCGGCAAGAAAGTCAACCCGCGCGAGGTCGAGGCGGTTCTCGCCTCGCTTCCCGGGGTGCGCGAAGCCGTGGTCCTCGGCGTCCCGAGATCCGGCGGATTGACCGAGACCGTGCGTGCCGTCGTCGCGTGCGACACGAGCCGGATGTCGTACGCCGAGGTCGCGGCGTGGTGCCGGGAGAGGCTCTCGGGACACAAAGTCCCCCGGAGCATCGTGCTGGTCGAGGAGATTCCGCGCACGGGCCGCGGGAAAGCCGACCGGGCGGCCCTGCTTGCCGCAATCGCTCCCGCGACCCGCCGATGATCGCTCCGGGGCCGGATGGGCCGCGCACGCCCCTGGAGGTCTTCGACGTTCCTCCGTCGCCGCGAAGAATGACAAGGAAAGAGAGGGATGTGGCAGGAGCGAGCGGCCTGGCGACACTCCAGATAGGCCTGACCCCGCTACCTGTCCGGCGGTCCCGCTGGCCTGTCGAGATCCTCTCACATCCGTGAACCGGGACGCGGCAAGAAGCCCATCGGACGATCAATCCAGGTCAGAACAGCACCGGTTTCTTCTTCAACCGTTTCTGGGAGGCCGATCATGAAGAGTCGAAACTTTCTGCCGAGGAGCCTGATCGCTTCCGCGATGGTGCTGGCGGCAGCCCTGGCCGTCGCGGGCGCAAAGAAGGAGGCCTTGCCGTCGCTTTACCAGGGAAAGGACGCCAAAGAGGCCGCCGCGGCTCTGCTGCAGATGGCCGAACAGCAGTCGGAGGAAGGAAGCTGGGAGCTGATCGCGGTGGCCCGCGTCTACTACCTTTCCGGAGACCAGCAGAAAGCACAGGCCCTCTTCGACCGCGCCGTCTCGAAGGATGCGGGCAGTGGCGACCGGCGTCGGATCGCCGCCGTCTACGTCGAGGCGAAGGACTACGACAAGGCGATTGCCACGCTCGAGCGGGCCCTGGCGGAGTCTCCGAAAGAAAGCAAGATTCTCGCGGAGCTCGGTGCCGCGTACAACTTCAAGGGGGACCGGGCGAAAGCAGAGGAAATGTTCGCGCGGGCGTTCGCGATAGATCCGGAAGAGTTCTGGAACACCGTGAACGCGGCGGGGTCGTACGTGGGTGTCAGGCCGAAGTGAGCCTGCGCGGCCCCGGGTCACTCTCGCGGGTGCGATCCTGAGTATGCTCCGGAGGGCGGTGCAGAGGGTGAACGCGCCGCCGGTCCCCATGGATCTTCAGCGCACAGTCCCGGAAGCGCATCAGGCAGGGAGGGCCGCGCCCGTATTGACGGAAACCCGGTGTTAGGACGTAGAATGCGGCCTGCCTCTCCTGAGTCTCTCGCCGGATGCGCGGTTGAGCCTTGCCGGATGTTGCGGGTGAAGCGCCCATCGCCCGAGTCGGCATTCGCCGGGAAGGCAGGTCCGGGGAAGAGGGTTGAAATTCAGCACGCAAGCCGGTTCAGATTGTGGGCCCCGATGAAGCTGAAGCTCGTCGTTCCCGGCTGGCCCGAAACAAGCCCCTGGCACCGTTTCACCTTCCCATTCCCTCCCCTCAGCCTGGCGACGCTGGCCGCCGTCACCCCTCCCACCTGGCAGATCACCATCGAGGACGAAAACGTGGCGCCACTCGACCTCGGCGATGTTCCCGACTTGGTGGGACTCACGGCCATGACGCCGCTCGCGCCCCGAGCCTATGAGATTGCCGCACTCTACCGCGCGAGGGGCGCCCGAACCGTCATGGGGGGGTTCCACGCCTCGATGTTGCCGGAGGAGGCGAAGCGGCACGTCGACTCGGTGGTGGTCGGGGAGGCCGAGACGCTGTGGCCGCAGGTCCTCGGTGACGCGGCCCAAGGGCGTCTCCAGCCTTTCTACCGTGCAGGGGAGAGACCGGACCTGTCCGGCCTGCCGCCCGCCCGGCGCGACCTTTTCGCCAGGCGGGGCTACGTGTTGCTCAACACGATGCAGACGACCCGCGGGTGCCCCTTTGACTGCGACTTCTGTTCGGTCACGGCTTTCTATGGCCACACGCTCCGGCCCCGGCCCCTGGAGGACGTGGAGCAAGAACTGGAGACGATGCGTGGCGGCAACGAGTTCGTTTTCTTCGTCGACGACAACATCTCTGGAAACACCGTCCACGCCAGGAAGCTTTTCACCCTCCTGAAGAACTACTCGTTCCGCTGGATGAGCCAATCATCCATCACACTCGCCGATCATCCCGAGCTCCTGCGCCTGGCCGCGGAGAGCGGCTGTTGCGGACTGTTTGTCGGCTTCGAGAGTCTGCTCCCCGAGGCCCTTGCCGGCGTCGGCAAGCCGTTCGGCCGGCCCGAGCGGTACGTGGAGGCGGTCAGGCAGTTCCAGGACCATGGCATCGGCATCCAGGGATCTTTCGTGTTCGGCTATGACTGGGACGGGCCGGAAACCTTCGAACAGGTCTACGAGTTCACGGAAAAGACCCGCCTGGACAGCGCGTTTTTCACCATCCTCACGCCCTACCCGGGAACGAAGGTCTATGAGCGGCTGAAGAGCGAGGGGCGGATCCTCACGACGGCGTGGGAGCGCTATGACATGTCTCACGCCGTGTTCCGGCCTCGCTGCATGTCGCCGGAGCAGCTCGAGGAGCGGTACCACGATCTGAACCGGCGCTTCTTCTCGGTTTTGTCCCTCTTGAGGCGCCTGCCGCTGTCGCGCCGCGCACAGGTCTTCGCTCCGATGAACTGGGCGTTCCGCCGAGGCTGGAAGCGGGCGGCCCGGCTGCGCAGAGATGCCGGCCCGGGCGCATGCCTGTTCTCCTCATCTGCGCCGGGCGGCCCGCCGTCGATCGTCACGTGAGGGGCTTCCGTTCCTTCGCGGCCCGTTCCATCTCTTCCCTGAAGCCGGGATGGGCGATCCCGATAAGCGCCCCGGCCCGCGGCAATCGGCCGGCAACCTGAAAGCCGATGGACAATCATCTGATCCTGAACGGCATCTTCTGGTTCGTGGCCTTCCTCTTCTCCACCACGGTGCACGAGGCGGCGCACGCCTGGGCGGCCCTGCTGGGGGGCGACAGGACCGCCTACCTGGGAGGACAGGTCTCCCTCTCGCCTCTTCCTCACATCCGCCGCGAGCCCATCGGAATGCTCGCGGTGCCGCTGCTCACCGCTTTCACCCGGGGCTGGGCCATGGGGTGGGCCAGCGCCCCGTACGATCCCTGCTGGGCCGACCGTCATCCCCGTCGCGCGGCCTGGATGGCCGCCGCCGGGCCCGCCGGGAATCTCTGCATCGCCCTGGCGGCGCTGCTCCTCCTCCGGGCCGGGCTGGCCCTGGGTTTCTTCGTCCCCCCGGATCACGTCAACTTCAGCCATCTGGTTGCCCCGGCCGTCCCGGGAGACCTGGCCGGGTTCCTGGCCCAGGGGCTGTCGGTCTTCCTGATGCTCAATGTATTCCTGGCCGCCTTCAACCTGGTTCCGCTGCCCCCCCTCGACGGTTCCGCGGTCGCCGGGCTGCTTCTTCCGGAGAGGCCGGCGCGGGCCCTCCGGCGCCTCGCGGGATCGCCGCAGTTCTCCCTCATCGGCTTGCTGGCGGCGTGGCTGGTCTTCCCGAAGGTGGTCTCGCCTCTGTTCCGTCTGGTGCTCCTCCTGGTCCACCCGGACGTTCCCTATCACTGATCCGTCCGGCACGGCGGCGGGGCCCTGCTTGCTCCGATCCTCCTTTTGCTGGAGAATGCAGGCCTCTTTTCCGCCCTGCCCGCTTTCATCCCGGAAAGCGCGGCGGCAAGGGCTGGATCGCCGGGCTGGGCAGGAGGGTCGGTGAAAGGCGGCGTGAAGCACGGGCTGTTCCTCCGGATCGAGGAATTCGCCCGGGTCCACTACCGGCGCGTCTTCCTGGTGACGCTCCTCCTCGTGCTCGGCTCCATCTACCTCGGCAGCAAGCTCTCTCTGGACGGCGACGTCCTCAGCCTCCTTCCCCGGGAGAACCGGCGGATCAATACCTTCCGGCAGGCCCTTCGGGACTTCGGAGGGCTGGATTACCTTCTGGTGGTTGTGGAGGCCCGGAAGGGGCAGAGCGTGGAGGACCTGCAGGAGTTCGCCGACCTGCTCTCAGTCCGGCTCCAGAAGATCCCTTCCATCCGCTACGTGGAGCACCGGATCGACACCTCCGGTCCCTTCTTCGACTTTTTCCGGCGCAACGAGATTCTCTTCCTTCCCCCCGCCAAGCTGCCGGAGCTGGCCGCCAAGTTCACTGATGATGCTGTCCGGCAGCGGGTGAGGGACAATGCCCGGCAGCTCTCGGGCCCCTCTTCCTTCCTGGTGAAGAAGATCCTCCAGGAAGATCCCTTCTGGATCAGCCCCCTCCTCCTGCAGGACGTTCTCCGGAGCAAGGGGCCCCTGAAGGTGGATCTGGAGAGCGGTTATTACCTCTCCTCGGACTCGTCGGCGCTGCTCCTCATCGCGAAGCCGATCCGGCCGGCCCAGGACGTGGATTTCACGCGGGACCTGCTGGCGCAGGCCCGCGGGGCGTCCGACGCGGCGGCGCGGGATTTCGCCGGAGAGCGGGAGGCGGATGGGAATGGGAAGGCGGCGGGGGAGCCGACGGCGCGCGGGGAGGCGCCGGAAGTCTCCTTCGGCGGCGGCTACGTCATCGCCCTGGAGGACAGCCAGCTCATCCGGAAGGACATGCTGCGCAATGGCACCCTTTCCTTCCTGGTCATCGTGGGCCTCTACGCCTTCTGCTACCGCCGCGTCGGGGCCATCCTCTACTCCTCGATGCCGCTGGTGGTGGGGCAGTTCCTCACCCTGGCAGCGGCCTACGTTTTTCTGCGGCACCTGAACTCCGCCACTACCGGCTTCTGGGCCATGCTCATGGGGCTGGGCACCGACTTTACCATCGTCATGTACGCCCGGTACGTGGAGGAGCGCCAGGCGGGGCGCACTCTGAAGGAGGCATTGGGCCTGATGATGGGGAACACCGCCTTCGGGGTCTTCACCGGCGCCATCACTTCGGCCGGGACCTTCTACGCCATGTGCATCACCGAGTACAAGGGGCTGCGGGACTTCGGGTTCCTGGTGGGCACGGGGATCCTCATCTGCCTGGTGGCCATCCTGTTCCTCCTCCCCGCCATGATTGCCTGGAACGAGGGAAGGCGGCGCAGGAGAGACGTCACCGAGAGGCTCTATCTCCATTCCTTCGGGATTCAGAGGCTGATGACCTGGAGCACGCGGTACCCCTGGAGCGTGATCGCAGGGTCCGCGGTCCTCACCGTGGGGGCCGGCTACCTGGCGCTGCACGTGGAGTTCAGCGACAGTGTCCAGGAGCTCCGTTCCCCCTCCAACCAGGGAATCCGGATGCAGGAGAAGATCTCGGACAAGTTCGGGGCGGCCCTCAACCCCATGATGGTGATCTGCCGCGGGAAGGACGCCGAGACGGTCCTGGGCAAAAACCACGAGGCGAACCGCAAGCTGGACCGGTTCGTGGCCGACGGCACGCTGGTGGGGTACGAATCGATCCTCGCCTACCTGCCGCCCCGGCAGGACCAGGAGGAAATCATCCGCGCGCTGCGGGAGGACTCCGGTGGCGCCTTCAGCCTGGACCGGATCGAGGCCACGTTCCGCTCGGCGCTGCGGGAGAGCGGGTTCCGGGCGGGAATCTACGACGATTACCTCAAGACGCTGCCCGTCACCCTCCGGCCGGAGAAGCCGGTGGGCCTCGGGGACCTCCAGGCGGCCGGGCTGGACCACTTCGTGGGCCGCTACGTGAAGGCGGAGAGCGGCGAGTTCCAGTCGGTGACCTATCTGTTTCCCGCCTCTCCCACGGCCAAGAGGCACGCCCCGCCGGCGCTGGTGCGGGCCCTGGACGACCCGCAAAACGGGGTGGAGATCACCGGCGTCAATGTCGCCAGCGCCGAGATGCGCCGGATCTTCCGGCGGGATGCCTGGCGCGCGGTGCTCCTGGGGATCGGACTGGTGGCGTTTCTTCTCTGGCTGGACTTCCGGAGCCTTTGGCTGACGCTCCTGGCGAACATCCAGCTCCTCTCGGGCGTGATCTGGATGCTGGCGGGGATGCAGATGCTCGGGATCAAGATGAACTTCATCAATGCCTTCGTGACCACCATGATCCTGGGGGTGGGGATCGACTACGGAATCCACATCATCCATCGGATCTCCCAGGAGGGGCTGGACAACCCGGACGGGCTGCTGGAAACGGGCAAGGCGGTGGTCATGGCGGCCCTGACCAACGTGGCGGGCTTCGGCACCGTTGGGCTCTCCAGCTATCCCGGCCTGAGCTCCATGGGAATCGTATGCGTCATCGGATCGATCACGTGCCTCATCACCGCCCTCACGACCCTGCCGGCCCTGATGATCGTCACCCACACCTGGCGGTCCCGCCGTTGATCCGCGCGAAGGCCGTCCGGGCGGCCCCGGGAGGCCGGGAATTTTCTCCCCCCCTGTGCTAGTGTCTCCGGCATGGATCGCCTCGCCCGGCGCGCCCTGATTTTCGGTCTGATGGCGCTGGTTTCGGTCTGCGCCTGCCACAAGGGGGCGGTCGCACCCGTCACCGCGCCGGAGCCGCCTCCATCGCCGGCGGCTCCTCCTCCTTTGCTCCCCCCGAAGACCATCGTGCCGGAGGAGGGGGGGGAGGGGACCTTCGCCCTGGAGGAGCCCCTTACCGGCCTCTCCGCGACGAAGCTGGCCACTTCCAGCGACCGGATCCTGCGGGGCCTCGCCTTCCGTGGTCTCACGCGACTGGATCCCTCGGGCAAGGTCGAGCCGGAGCTGGCCGTGCGCTGGGAAGCGCTGCGGGGGGGGGCGGAGTGGGTCTTGCACCTGCGCCCGGATACCCGGTTCGCCAACGGCCGCTACGTGGAGGCCCGGCACGTTGTGTCCTCGTGGGAGAAGCTCATCTCCGACCCGACCGCCCGGTACGCCTGGCTGCTGGAGTCGCTCAAGGGATTCGGCGAGACGAGGCCCGGCGGGTCGCAGCACGTCTCCGGCCTGGTCCTGGAGGACGGCCTGACCCTCCGGGTCGTCCTCACGAGGCCGGTTCGCGACCTCCTCTTCCGTCTTGCGCACCCGGCGCTGGGCGTCTCCGCCTTCGGGGAGGACGAGCAGGGAGTGGGTCCCTTCGAGATCTGGGGGGCGCCGCAGCCCCAGCAGGTGGTGGTGCGCGGGAACCCGGAATATTTCCGGGGCCTTCCCCACATGGACGAGATCGCCTTCGTGAGGGGAGAGGCGGCTCGCGCGGGCCGGATTGCTTCGGGGAGCCTGGACGGCGCCGTCCTTGGCGCGGGAGAGGATGCTCCCTCCAACGCCTCCGTTCGGGTCTTCACTCACTCCGTCCCGCGAACCTACGTTCTTGGCCTGAACCGATCCACGGCTCCCTTCTCGAGTCCCGAGACGGCGCGGGCGTTTCTGGCTTCCCTGGATCGGGAGGCGCTGCGCCGGGCGGCGGCCGGAGAAGGAGGGTCGATTCCGGCGACCCTGGTGACGGCTCTCGCTCCCGGCCGAAAAGCGGCGGAGCTTCCGGAGAAGGCTCCGGCCCCGCCGGCCTCCCTGGGCCGCCTGGATCTCCTCATCCCCGATTCGGACAAGGCGGCGGGACTCCTGGCGGGGAAGATTCAGGAGGAGGTTCTCAGGGTGGGGGGGCGCGTGATGATCCACGCCGTGAAGCCGGCCGATCTGCCCGCCGCCCTGGCCCGCCGGGAGTACCATCTCTTCATCCTTCCTTTCGTCCCTTCCACGCCGCACCTCCTGCTCAGTTATGAAGAGCTGATGCAGTGGAACCGCTCCATTCCCGGCTCCCTCATGGCCCAGGCCCGGGCCCTGGAAGGAGAGGATTCTCCCGCCGCCCTGGAGCCCCTGGATGCGTCACTGCAGTTGGGGGGATACCTCTTTCCTCTCGTGTCCCTGGAACGGCGGCTCCTTACCAGACGGGGCATCTGCGGCCTGCGCCCCGATCCGGTGGGGA
>Ga0315276_10000615_pt1 | contig 30703 bp, 20 predicted proteins | sample YL17G05_0_MG_FD_204542 | JGI IMG/M metagenome (GOLD analysis project Ga0315276, IMG submission 204542) | Sediment microbial communities from Yellowstone Lake, YNP, Wyoming, USA - YL17G05_0 | ecosystem: Environmental > Aquatic > Freshwater > Lake > Sediment | place: USA: Wyoming | collected... | reverse complement strand
TCTGGGCAGAGCCTGCGTCCGTTTGGCCAGTCGATAGTATTCTTGTCGATGGTTCAATTATTGTCAAGTTTCTTTTTCTTATGAAGCTTACCCCTACGTGGTTCTGGAAATTGTTGGTTGGATGTTGTTCCACGGGTTTCGGCCTGTCGGCCTGCACCCGCGGCTATGCGTATTCGACCGCTACGCGGTCGGAAGAGAAAATTGCGGGCACGGCCCGCACTACCTAGCTTCGCGATGATGGAGAAGATGGCGGGCACGGCCCGGGCTACCCGGCTAAGAGGAGAGACACGGACGAACACGGACGGGCAAGGCCATTAATATGTCAGTCGATGGCGGCGAGACGGGCGTGGTACAATTGTTATAACACCTCCAAACAAGTTTGAAGGTGCCACCCGATGGTAAGATTATCTGAATGCTTTGTTAGTGAGGGGGGGGAAAATGGCTTGACAGCCGTGGCGTCATCCGCTATATTGTGGGAGACTTAGATCGGCTTTGCGAAGATGGCAGCCACAAAGAGCGTTCTATCGCGATTCGATGGGTTTTGCAAGCAGGTCATATATAAGGTGGCGTTAAGATGAAAAAAACGGATGTGTCAAAAGGTTTCACCTTGATCGAACTGCTGGTTGTAATTTCGATCATTGCCCTGCTGTTGTCGATACTGATGCCAGCGTTAGGGCGAGCCATGGAACAAGCAAGATTTGTGACTTGTATGTCAAATTTACACCAGTATGGTCTGGCAGCCGAAATGATGTTGACAGATAACGATGGTTGTTATCCCACGGACGCATGGCATACTTTGTATAAGGATAGTGTTTCTGGTTCGTGTCAATGGCATGATGAGGCCAATAATCTTGAAAACAGACCGGAGCTGGCTGGGCCGTTATGGGATTATCTGAGAACTCAAAAGATACATCTATGCCCGACTTTCTACCTTGTCGGCAAGAAATACGGTGCTGGTCATCCCTGGCATAATTCAGCTATACCCGTCGAGCCACAATATAGTTATAGCATGAACGCACTTTTGGGTTCAGATTTCGGGGTTAAGAAAGTTTCCCAGATAACGCGTCCGCATCAGACGTTTTTCTTTGCCGAAGAGAACATGTGGATAATGCCCGAATATAACGGCTATGTGCTTAACGATAATGCCTTATGCACTATATGGGATACAACTTCCTCTCTTGACAGCCCCCCGCCATTTACCGACAGTTTTGGCACATTCCATAACGCCCCGGCTGCGGACCGTGATAGCGGCGTATCGAATGCGGTGTTTGTGGACAGCCATGTGGAAACCGTACATGTTGAAGACAGCTATCGATTGGCCCGGCCAATATAACCTGCTCTTTGGAAAACGGCAAGGACTGGGTGGCATCGGCGTCAGAAGGGTTGTGAAACGTTGATTTTGTCGCAAAAACAGCGTTTTTAGGTATAAATATCGAATTTTGTCGCTAATATCAAGTGTGGGGGGATTGAATCAGATTGGTTTGGCGGCCTGTTACCTGTTAGTGGTACGAAGAGATTGGGCATATATTTGCAAAAGATTCTTGATTGCCAGAGTCGGGCCGGGGACTTATAATGCGGGATTAGATCGGCGTTGCCGAGTCTGTAAGGTTCCCAGCCTGGGACTGTGAAAACAGGTATTTTCGATAAGATACCGGCATCAACATTAGTACTGGAGTTTTTTATGACACCTATGAAATGGTTACGTAAGAATAGTAAAAAGATATTGGCCCTTATTTGTGTGCCGATAATGGTTATTTTTATTCTGCCCTCCTTCAGTAAATGGGGTAATCGGAGCAGGATTAACCCAGTTTTGGGTACGTTTAGTGGTCACGAAGGTCAGAAGATTAAGGTTACGGCAAGCCAGCTTCGGGTGTGTGCGAACTTTATTGGGGCGATGAGTGAGTTGGGGATCGGCTTTTTGTCGCAGGTTGCTGGTTCTCAGCATCCGGTGCTTTGCCAGCTTAGGGAGTTGGGCGGCATGGGGGCGCTGCCGGTATTGGCGACGAATCTGCTGTTTTTCAGTAGCGAAAGCGCGTATGCCGATGATGTACGTCAGGATCTGCACCAACAGATATTGAACATGGTAGATGATGAGAAAGAGCTTGACCGTGTGGGCCTTTATATCGACGAGTTGACCACCGCCAAAGAAGGAGAACTGTGTTTTCTGTTGCTGGCGGCGGAGGCTGAGAATATGGGTATCATGGCTACCGATCAGCAGATCGACGCGATAATAAATGTTCGCAAGCAGTTGGTGGCAGGCGGGAAGCTTCCCGGGTCATTAGAAATACAACCTATTCTTGACCGGCATGAAATTACCTACAACGAGTTCAGGAAGTCGCTCAGCGAGTATATAGCTATTATGCGTTACGGCCATCTGGTTACCAATTCTTCGGGGTTGAGTGAACGGCAGCTCAGGAAGGTTTTTCGCGATGGGATGGAGTGGAGCACGGTTGCCGGGACGTTTGTGTCATTTGAATCGCGACTTTTCGATGAGAAGATCGGTTCGCCCAGTGAAGAAGATATCCAACAACAGTTCGAGGCGTACAAGCGTCTTGAACCTGTGGAATCCGACGATGAGAATCCTTTTGGTTTCGGTTATTTTCTGCCCAATCGTGTTCAGGTGGAATACCTGAAGGTTGATTTGGCCGAGGCGGAGAAGATTGTGACCGATGAATTTGCCCAGTTGTCGGCCCCGGAGCAGGAAGAGGCCCTCCAGGAATACTGGGCGGCCCACAAAGAAGATAAGGAGTTTCGTGTAGCGATTCCTAAGCCGCAGGGCACCGAGGGTAAGCCATCGGAGGCATCAGCTCAGGAATACCGTTATTTGGAATTCGATGAGGCGGTTGGTAAGGTTCGCGTTTTGCGGCATCGGGAAGCAGCCAGGGGAAAAGTTGAGCTGTTGTTGGCCGAGGCGAGGAAACTTGCTCAGTCGCAATCGGCGTCAATGAAATCCGTAGAACTGGGCGGCTTGGCCAAGGATGTGGCTGATTATAGTGTTATCTCCAAGCGGCTTAGTACTGATAAGCTGTCGGTGACCTACGGTCAAACCGAATTTTTCTCTCAACAAGAAGTGGGAAAGATCGAACAGTTTGGTTCCACATACCGGATGATTAAGAATGCTGATAATGAGCCGTTGGCGGGTATTCTTTTTGGTTGTGAGCCGTTGCATAAAGGGGTGGTGGGCAGATTTGATATGCCGCCGGCGCAATTGTACGAGGATATAACCCCGTTGTTTGCCGTGGATTTTGCCGAGAAAGCTAAGGTTGGCTATATGTTGCGTATTGTGGGTGTCGATAAGCAGCGTGAGGCGCTTTCTCCGGCGGATGACGGCCGACAGGGCGCCGCTGAGAAATCACCCCTGGCGGAAAGCCGATTGAGAAAGAAGATAGAGGAAGACTGGAAGTCACTGCAGGCGTTTAATATGGCTAAAGTGCAGGCCCATGCGTTTGCCCAACAGGGTTTGTCGGACTGGGAAGTCGCTTTTGCCAAGGCAAATGAGTCGCTGAAAAAAGGTGACGATCCCAATCAGCCGGGACCCTTGCAGACAGAGGAACTCGGTGCGGTCAGGAAACAACTGGAACAGTACACAGAGTTGGTCCGCAAAAATCCAAGTTTGTCTTCTTATCTTTTGGGCCAGGTCGTTAGAAGCTCGATCATGTTGAAGAAGTCCACGCAACTGGCTCAACAGATTGAAGTGGATCAGGCCATAACGGGCGATGCCTTACCGGTTCTGGAGTTGCCTGGTGAGTTGAGTTGCCTGGTATTTAAGCAACTGGAAGTCAGTTCGCCCAACCAAGATGAATATCTCCGGAACAAACCGCTGGTTGCCGCGGAAATTCTGAGGCGAAATCAGATTTTGATGACGCTGTCGCATTTCAATCCGCAGAATATTATGAAACGAAGCCATTGGGCCAAGATTGAAGTAGATAATTCCGATGCTAAGCCGGAGGAAGGTGACGAGTGGGTCGGTGGTTCGATGGGGGAGTGAGTGGATGAGGTTGGTTTGTGTCTAGGGATCATCATTTTATCAGTTCTGCGCGTCTAATCATCGCATTGACCCTGGTCAGTCGTATTCTTGGTATGTTGCGTGACGCGATTTGCAGCCGTTGTTTTGGGGCTGGGGTTCTGCACTATTTTTACATTCCTTTTCTGATTCCGAATCTGGCTCGTCGGATTTTTGGCGAGGGGGCGTTGTCAGCCGCGCTGATACCGGTTTATACGGAACAGTTGCACAAAGATAAACAAGCTGCCAAGGCGTTGGCTTCGAGCGTTATTACGCTTTTGGTGATAATTTTGGCGGCGATTACGCTATTGGGGATGGGTGCGTTTTATGCGTATTGGCATTGTTTGAGCGATCAGGGTGACAAGAGCAGATTGATTTTGTCGCTGGCGGCGATTATGCTTCCTTATCTGATTTCGATCTGCCTGGTCGCGGCGATCGGCGGTCTGCTGAATGTTCATCGTCATTTTGCTGTGCCGGCGGCGACACCTATCCTGTTTAATATTTTCATTATTGTGGGTGTAATTTGTTTTCGGGGTTATTTCGGCGATACTCTTTGGCAGCAGGTGTACGTGATAGCGGTGGCGGTATTCCTGTCGGGGTTTGCGCAATTACTGCTGCAATATCCGGCTTTGCGGAAAGTTGGTTTGTCGCTTCACTTCCGGTTCAGTTTCAGGGATGAAGGCCTGCGTAAGATTTTCCGCCTGATGGCCCCCATGATCGTGGGATTGGCGGCGGTGCAGATCAATACTCTACTGGACATGCTGACTGCTTATTATCTTTCAGCGACGCCTCAGACGGGTTCGACGTTTACGTTGGCCGGGCAGGTGTTCGAATATCCTGTCAAAGAAGGTTCGGTAACATATTTGTTTTATGCGCAGCGATGCTATCAGTTTCCGCTGGGCGTTTTCGGGATCGCTTTTGCGACTGCTATATTTCCGTTTTTGAGCAGTTTTGCGGCTCAGAAAGATTTTCGTCAGTTTTCCGATACTTTGGCCCAGGGGTTTCGCCTGGTGATTTTTATCGGTCTGCCGGCTACGGTGGGTATGATTCTGGTCCGGCTGCCGATGGTTAAGGTTATTTTCGAAGGTAATGAGTTTACGGCGGCAGACAGCAGCCACACGGCGATGGCGCTGTTTTTTTATTCTCTGGGCATCGTCGCTTATTTTGTACAGCAGTTGCTGGTGCGGGCGTATTATTCGTTTCAGGATTCGGTTACACCGGTGAAGGTGGCGGTGCGGATGGTGGGCGCTAATCTGGTGTTGAATTTGATTTTGATCTGGCCGCTGGGGACGGGTGGGATGGCGTTATCGACGGCGTTTTGTTCGACGGCTGGTGGGGTGGTCTTATTGGTCGTACTGATCAAACGTTACGATTTGAAGATTACGGCCGGGTTGTTTGCCTGTGTGTTCAAGACCGTAATCGCCACTGTCGTTATGGCCTCCGGCGGCTGGTGGGCGCTTTATGTTCTGAATGGTTCCGGCGCGATATGGCAAATGGTCGTTGCTGTGCCGATATGTATTTCGCTGTTTATTCTGACCTCGTTGTTATTGAAGCATGGTGAGATTGAGGCGCTGTTGCATCGTAAATGATTAGATGGACAGTATGGTTTTTTTGTCAAGGTAACCAGCCCCCGATTTTAATTGGGGACTGGTATCGTTCATCTATGTTTCAGTTGACACATATCTATAAATCAGACGCTGTTTACCATTTTCGGTTTTTCATCTTTATGCTGCGAAGCGTTGTCAATATCGGCATGGTAGCTTTGCAGCGATTTTACCGTGCGTTTAGATGCCTGTTGAGCGGCAATACCCTTTACCGTGGCCTTGGCCGCGGCCATGGTGGTTATGTAAGGTATTTTATGTTTGATTGCTGTTTTGCGAATATAGGAATCGTCGTGCTTCCCTAGTTTGCCGATCGGCGTATTGATCACCAATTGTATTTTTTGGTTTTTGATTTCATCGGCGATACCCGGTCGTCCTTCGTACATTTTCATGACAGGTTCGCTTTCGATTCCGTTATCGCTGAGGAATTGGTGTGTTCCTTTGGTGGTTCTGATTTTGAAGCCGAGCTTTTGGAACTCCCTGGCGACTTGTACGGCGGCGGGTTTGTCTTCGTCGGTTACGGTAATCAGCACAGTTCCTTCACATGGCAGTTGTTGTTTGGCGGCTTCCTGAGCCTTGTAAAAAGCCAGTCCGAACGAATCGGCCATGCCCAGCACCTCTCCGGTCGAGCGCATTTCCGGTCCCAGCAGCGGATCGACCTCCGGGAACATGTCAAAAGGAAAGACCGCTTCCTTGACGCCGAAATGCGGGATCGGTTTGGTTTTGAGGTTCAGGTCCGCAAGTTTTTTGCCCAGCATTAGCTGGGTTGCCAGACGGGCCATCGCGATATTACAGACTTTCGATACCAGTGGAACTGTTCGTGAGGCACGTGGGTTTGCTTCGAGGATGTAAACGCGATCATTTGCTATCGCGTACTGGATGTTTATCAGACCTATGACTTTCAACTCGGTAGCGATTTTAATGGTATATTCGCGTATGGTCTTGATGTGTTTTTCGGGTATGGTGATCGGTGGGATAACGCAGGCGGAATCGCCTGAATGTACGCCGGCCAATTCTATGTGCTCCATAACCGCGGGGACGAAGGCGCTGGTTCCGTCAGCGATGGCGTCGGCCTCAGTTTCGATGGCGTTTTCGAGGAACTTGTCTATCATGATGGGACGTTCCGGTGTGACATCCACGGCGGCGGCTACGTACTCTTTGAGCATTTCCTTATCGTGTACCACTTCCATGCCCCTGCCGCCCAGTACGTAGGAAGGTCTGACCATCAGTGGATATCCGATCCGATCGGCGATCTCGAGGGCCTGTGGCAGACTGCTGGCCATACCCGATTGTGTTTGAGGAATACCCAGTTCGTTCATTACGTTGCGGAACCGATCGCGATCTTCGGCCAAGTCGATGGTGTCCGGCTGCGTACCGAGGATCGGTACGCCTGCCTGGGCCAGTTCGTTGGCGATGTTCAGGGGCGTCTGTCCGCCAAACTGGACAATTACTCCCTGTGGTTTTTCTTTTTGATATATGCTCAGGACATCTTCGACGGTGAGCGGCTCAAAATAGAGCTTATCGGAGGTATCGTAATCTGTTGATACGGTTTCGGGGTTGCAGTTGACCATTATCGATTCGTAGCCGGCGTCCCGCAGAGCGAACGCGGCGTGCACACAGCAGTAATCGAATTCGATTCCCTGTCCGATCCGGTTGGGGCCGCCGCCGAGGACCATGATTTTGGGGCGTTGGCTTACCTCGACCTCATCATAGGAGGCGTTATAGGTTGAATAATAATAGGCGGCGTTTTCGACGCCACTTACCGGTACGGGATGCCAGGTTTCCACTACATCCAGTTTGGTGCGTTGAGTTCGGATGTTTTTTTCGGTTGTTTTGAGGAGTCCGGCCAGGTAACGGTCCGCAAAACCGTCTTTCTTCGCCTGAGTCAGCAAGTCGTCTGGAATTTTTTTGCCCTGATATTTGAGAATTTTCTCTTCCAGTTGGACCAGCTCTTTCATCTGTTCGATAAACCATGGTTTGATATAGGTTCTTTCGTGAAGCGATTGTACGCTTGCTCCTTTACGGAGTGCTTCGTACATGATAAACTGTCGTTCGCTGGAGGGCGTTCCCAACAGTTGCAGCAGTTCGTCGAGGTTTTTTTTGTTGAAGTCTTTTGCAAAGCCCAATCCGAATCGTCCGTTTTCCAGTGAGCGAATCGATTTTTGGAAGGCCTCTTTATAGTTTTTTCCTATGCTCATCACTTCTCCGACGGCCCGCATTTGCGTACCCAGCTCATCGATAGAATCCCGGAACTTTTCGAACGCCCAGCGTGCAAACTTCACCACTACGTAATCGCCCCATGGCTCGTATTTGTCCAGCGTACCGCCCCGCCAATATGGGATTTCATCTAGTGTCAGGCCGGCGGCGAGCATCGCTGAGATCAGCGCGATGGGAAAACCGGTAGCTTTGCTTGCCAAAGCTGAAGAGCGTGAGGTTCTCGGGTTGATCTCGATCACCACGACCCGACCGGTTTGTGGGTCGTGGGCAAACTGGATGTTCGTACCACCGATTATCTCAATGGCCTCGACGATTTCATAAGAGTATTTTTGCAGACGTTTCTGGAGTTCGGGGGCTATCGTCAGCATAGGCGCGGTGCAGCAAGAATCGCCGGTGTGCACTCCCATGGCATCGATATTTTCGATGAAGCATACCGTGATCATCTGGTTTTTCGCGTCGCGGACCACTTCAAGTTCCAGTTCCTCCCAACCCAGGACGGATTCCTCGACCAGCACCTGTCCGACCATGCTTGCCGAGAGTCCGCGGGCGGCAATGGTGCGTAATTGTTCGAGATTGTAAACCAGTCCCCCGCCTGTTCCGCCCATTGTATATGCCGGTCGCAGTACCACCGGATAGCCCAGTTCTTCGGCGATTTTTTCCGCTTCCTCAACGCTGTGAGAGGGTTTGCTTCGTGGCATTTCGATTCCCAGTCGGTTCATTGTTTCTTTGAACGCGATCCGATCTTCACCCCGTTTAATGGCATCGATATTGACCCCGATCACCTTTACGTTGTATTTGTCGAGTACTCCCGTTCGTGCCAGTTCTGAGGAAAGGTTCAGTCCTGTTTGACCTCCCAGATTGGGCAGGATTGCGTCTGGGCGTTCCTTTTTGATGATTTCGGTCATGGTTTTGAGGTTCAGCGGTTCGATATATGTCACGTCGGCCATTCCCGGGTCGGTCATGATGGTTGCCGGGTTGGAGTTGACCAGCACAATTTCATAACCCAGTTTTCGTAAAGCCTTGCAGGCTTGAGTACCCGAATAGTCGAATTCGCAGGCCTGACCGATTACAATGGGACCGCTACCGATGATCATCACTTTTTTTATGTCGGAACGTTTTGGCATAGCATGTTACTCCTTTCCTTATGTAGTTCCTTGTCTTTTATGTATTTATCTCAATTGTGAGATAAAAATACGTAGTATCGGGCAAGTATGGTCGCTGAAAAATTTGGTTAAAAAAAAAGCCCTTCAGCAGGCCATACTGAACGGCTTAAAATCGGGCCCAAGCCCAGTACTTATGTTTTATATAAACAGGCATAGCGACATTAGAGCGATTGAGATTGTGCAAGTCAACACAAAAAAATAAGAAAGATGAATTGATAATCATCTTGAAGCGTTTTTGTTTTTTCGATGGCAATCGAGAAAGATAATTGGCAGAATATGACCATGAGAAGAAGGCAAAGTGGCGAGGGGGATCGTGAGTAATTGGGAATTGGGCACATGTGAAAGGAAGGCGATATGGATTCCAGGAGACCGACCCGTCAGGAAGCTTTTGCTTTGCTAAGTGAATATAACAAGAACCCGGGGCTGATAAATCATGGTCTGGCTGTCGAAGGCGCTATGCGCTACTGCGGGCGCAAGCGTGGGCAGGATGAGGAAGAATGGGGTATTATCGGTTTGATCCACGATCTGGATTATGAACAGTTTCCTGATCAGCACTGTACTAAGACTGCTGAGATTCTCAAAGAACACGGCTGGCCGGATGAATATATTCGTGCGGCGGTCTCGCACGGCTGGGGCGTGTGCAGTGATGTGGAGCCGCAAACCGAACTGGAAAAAGTGCTTTTTGCCATCGATGAGCTGACCGGTCTGATCGTCGCCACCGTTTTGGTACGTCCTTCCAGGAGTATTCTGGACCTGACGGCCAAGTCGGTCAAAAAGAAGTGGAAAAATAAAGCTTTCGCCGCCGGCGCTGATCGGGACATCATCCAAAAAGGGGCCGAGATGCTGAATATGGAACTGACGGACCTTATCACCGATGTTATTATGGGTATGCGTGAGGTGGCGAATGAGATTGGTTTGAAAGGCAATCCGTCCGATCAAGAATAACTGAGCAATGACACCAGCGTCAAAACTATTTTGATGCATTGGTTCTGTTACCTAAACGGCGTTTCCATGTGTGGATATACTGGTTTTCTATGGTGCACAAGTGGTACACACAGCAGTTGGAGCAGTTGCGACGGGATGGGCTGTATCGGCAGATGCGTACGATGGAAAGCGGCCCGGGACGGTTAATGCAAGTCGGCGGCGAGGAAAAGCTCGTTTTCTGCTCCAATAATTACCTTGGACTGGCCGGTCATCCGCGGATGATCGCGGCAATAAAGCAAGGACTCGATCAATGGGGGTTCGGCAGCGGAGGCGCCAGGCTTATTTGCGGTAACAGCCGAGCGTGTGAGCGTTTGCAGATGCGACTGGCTGAAATGCTGCGAAAAGAAGCATCTGTGATCTTTCCCAGTGGTTATGCGGTTAATAATGCCGTTCTGAGCACGCTGCCGCAGGATGGGGACTTGATTGCGGTCGATAAGCTGGTGCACGCTTCGATAATCGATGGAGCACAGGCCGGTCGCGCACAGATGCGGACCTGGCCGCATCGCAATCTGGACAAGCTCAAACGTCTGCTCGATCGCGGTGGATACCAGCGTGTGTTTATCGTTACCGACTCGCTGTTCAGTATGGACGGCGATATAGCCGATCTGGAGGGGCTGATTGAGCTGAAACGGCAGTTTGACGCAGTGCTGATGGTGGATGAGGCGCATGCGTTTGGCTGTATGGGGCCTGGCGGTTGTGGCTGCGGCGAGCAGGGGGGGGGATTGGATGACATAGATATTTTTGTTGGGACATTTTCCAAGGCACTGGGCGGCAGCGGAGGATTTGTGGGGTGCAGCCAGGTGATGTTCGATTATCTGGTCAATAAATCGCGAGGGTTTATCTTTACCACCGGCATACCAGCGATAAACTGCATCGCGGCGGAAGCGGCCCTGGATATTATCGCTGATGAGCCGGGGCGGCGGCAACGGCTTTTGGATAACGGCGTATATTTCCGCCGACGCTGCCAGGAAATGGACCTTGATATTGGCGTTACGCAAAGCTATATAGTGCCAATTATGCTCGGTCTGGCGGATAAGGCGGTCGCGGCGGCTAATGAACTGTGGGATCGGGGGTTTATGGTATCGGCGATTCGACCGCCTACCGTCGCGCCCGGGAGCGCCCGACTGCGTGTGTCGCTTATGAGCGAACACACACATGAGGATATTGACGGCCTTTGCGGTGAGCTTGAAAGAATTGTGGGTTGATTGTTGGACGCTGAGCGAAACATCGGCGACGATAGTGATTTGTGTGCAGTTCTGTCTGGTTTGTGCCTGCGGCGGTTTCGAGATGTAACTTCATAGCTAATAATAAGTTACGAAAAATTGCCTTGGCAGGTGTAGCTCAATAAAACTATCAGATGAAAAAACCTTTAAGATTCTGAGAAATTTTTGTACAATGATAAGAGTGGTAACAGAGTGCTTTGGCCGCTGTGATCCGTATATAAAAATCCATTTTCGCATAACAGGCCCTGTTGGATGGAATTTGGGTTAAAAAAAACTGCGAAAGTTAACAAAAGGAATAATTCCATGCAGAAAAGAATAGTCGTTTTCGTTCCTGTTCTGATGGTTGTTTTTGCTTTGTTAGTTGCCGGTTCCTGCAAAAAGGAGTCTGCTCAGGACAAACCCGCAACCTTTGACGAATCCCTGGATGGGGTAGCGGTTCGTCCTCTTCCTGTAATGGATATCAAACTGGCAGAGCGGATCAAACGAGATGGTCCCGTCTCACCTGTGGCGGATGTCACCGATGAGTCGGTGTTGGCGTCTGCCGCTACGGCTGAGTCGGCGGCTGGCGGAGGGGGCGTCGAGGGCTACAACCAACCAACCGAATATGTCAGTAGTGACCCCAACAACTCGTAACCAAGCCAGTAGTTCTTGTCTTTTCACGTCACGTCCGCGGCATGTTTGACCGGCAGAGTAATGGTGAAGGTTGTGCCTTGCGGGGAATTGCTGCCGACGGAGATGGAAGCGCCCAGAATCTGTGTCAGTTCCTTGACGATGGCCAGGCCCAGTCCGGCGCCGGAATACCGGCGGGTGACGGTACCATCGAGCTGAAAAAACTTGTCGAAGATTTTCTCACGATCTTCCGGAGCGATACCCGGGCCGGTGTCGGATACGCAGATTTGTACAAAGGCGTCCCCGGCTGTGTCCGTGCCTGGGTCCGGCTGTGGCTCGGCCGGCTCGGCATGGGGAAACGTATCATGATCGGAGAGATAAGCGGTGATATCAATACGGCCGTTATCCGGGGTGAACTTTATAGCGTTATCGATCAGGTTGAACAGGATATGCTGAAGCTTGGCCTGGTCGGTTTCGACAGATGGCAGGTTCTCGGCGACGTCCAAGTTTACCGTAAGGTTTTTCTCCTGGGCCAAAGGGCGGGTAAGGTTGAGCAAGGTTTCGACTATGGTATCGATCGAGCATTTTTCCCAGTGCACCTGGGCTTTGCCGGCCTCGATCTTGGCAAGCTCCAGTAGCTCGTTGATAATTCTGAGTAGAAGATGGCCTGATTCGAGTACGTTGGCGGTATAGCGAATTGATTTTTCGTCATTGCTGGACAGTGCCTGTTCTTTGAGTATTTCCGTAAAGCCGATGATGGCGTTGAGCGGTGTGCGAAGTTCGTGTGAGACGTTGGCGAGGAATTCGCTCTTGAGCTTGTTGGACTCAAACAAAGCGATGTTCCTGGCTTCCAGTTCGTCAAGCCGCAGATCGAGTGCACGGTTGGTTTCGCGTAGTCGATCGTGTGCGAGCTTGAGCCTGGAGAGCATCTGATGAAAGGCCTGAGCCAGTTTTTCGTATTCGTCACCGGTTTTGATCTCGGCGGTGATTTTGATGGCTTTGAGCCAGGAGTCCTGGGACGGTTCTGGCTGATCCCTGGAATCGGTGGAAGCTGCGGTGACCTCGTCGGCCGCGGCCCGGAGCGAACGAACAGGTTCCAGGATAAAACGTTGTGTAATCAGATAAAAAAGGACCACGGCACAAATACATGAGAGCAGTCCGCCCACGACAATAAATACACGATTAAACAGTAAGGTTATGCTGGTTTGACCTGCTGGGAGAATGACCGAAATCACGCCAAGCAACTGACCTTCGGAAAAAGACGACGGGTCTTTGATGGGAGATGTACCGGACTTGTCGCCGGTATCGCTGAGCCTGGTGGCGTGGCAGCCGGTGGCGAGGCAGTCGGCCTTGGCCCGAACGGCTCGCAGATAACGGGCTGGCCGGTCTGAAGGCATCACCGCGGTAAGGCTCTTCAGAATAGAGTCGCCAGTTGGCGAAGTATCCGGACGCGCTGCTTCACCGACAAAAGGTTCTGTTTGCAGTTCAAAGATTTCAGGGATGGTACTATCGTTGAGTAAGAGCTTAACGCCACGACGTAAAAACGGATCATCAGTTATTAACTCGTCCATTCGTTCGGCGGCGCCGGCGGCGGTCTCAGCAGTCTCAAACTGAGCCAGACTGATCCAACTGGTAACGGGACTGGATTGAGAAGATTCGTCAGATGAGGTTAATGATGGACTCGAAGAGGAAGTTTTAGCTGTTTCAACGGGGTGGAAGTGGCGTTGAAGTACGTGCTGGACCTCGGCCTGAGCGAGTTCATGCTTGCCCTGCTCAACGAGCTTGTCCATCCATCGGTAAGGGACAAACAGACCGGCAGCTATAATGAGCAGAACCGCAAAGGCGAAACCCAGGCGGCATTTGGCCGCTAACGACAGTGACAGGCGATACCATTTAGACAAAGTTCTGTTCCTTAAGCAGTGTTCTCTTTCAGCGATAATAAGCCGGCGAATTATATTATAAGTTATAAGCTATGGATTGCAAACCCCAACTTACGCTGGATCAGCTTCCGCTGGACCGGGTGCCAACGGTACACGAATTGGTCCTGCCAGGAATTATTATACCATTGGGCATTTAGCACACAATATAGTTCTATAAATGCGACACTTTCGGTCGGTATGTTTTGCCTTTTGGTTTCGGCAGGCATATAATTAAATAGAGGAGGAAGCGAAAAAGACATGGCGGCAACAACCAGATCCCATCTAATTCCTCCTATTTGCCGTCATGTTTTTTTTGCCCCTCTTCTACACCTTGATTTTGCAACTCTTTTCTACCGTGATCTCTTCGAGAATCTTGTCTTCATCGATCTGAAAATGGTTCCGCGGTTTGGGGGTGGCAAGATACTTGCGATACCCTGTATTGCTAACCAATGCCTTGTCGCCCTGCTTGAGGTGTTCACGCAGACTCTCAACAATAGCGTTGCGGTCGGCAACAATGCAAATACGGTCAATACGAAATTTGCTTTTGAGGTGGTCAACAATCGGAACCAGCGTCTTTACATCCGCTTTGAGGTAAAAAACACAAAATCATCATTTTTAGTCTAAAAACGCCATTTTCCGCCTCCCAAAAAGACGCAACTGTAGAAGATGGGTTATACTTGTTTGGAGTACGATTTCGCGTACTGAGCGGAATTTGACAAAATATCGGGTTTGAATATGTCGATCTTCCCTGTGTGCAAGGAGTATCAGGCACTGAAACTGAAAGTCCTATAAAAACATTGGGTACGAGATAACGCTGGAAGTGCCCTTAGGCTTACAGACTGTGTCACAATTAGCTTTTTGGCTATAGAAATAGGCATTAACAGTACTGATAACAAGGTTGCTTTTCTATTGTGACACAGCCTGTTAGCGAGCGTTGTAAGGTGTGTAGTATGTTTGACAAATACGAAGCAACAAAACAATCACGCCGGCGAACTCTCGTCGCTACCAAAGCGGCAGGATCAGGGCTGATGGCCAGTGGAAGCTGGTAATTTATGTAGAAGTTGGATTTTAAGCAGCTATGGACAAACGTTATCAGAGCGACATCAGACAAAAACTGCAACGGCAAACCCTAAGTGGCGCCGCGGCTGCCACAGTTCTGGGGCGACGCGACAGCATTGTCGATATTGTCAGAATCAGTCGCACACTCAACAACTCTGACCCGGCAATGCGTCAGGAAACCATCAAAAATCTAACCAGGATCGGTGGCAAAGAAGCAGCCATGGCCATCGCCCGATGTTTACGTGACCCTTATCCCAGCGTTCGCTCTGCTGCCTGTGAATCGCTTGGTAATATGCGGGCTCACGTAGCCAAAGCTCAGCTTTACGATGCCCTCTACGATAGTGACCCGGTTGTCTGCTGCAACGCCGCTGGCGCCTTGGCCGTCATGGGTGACAAAGCCGGCATGCCTCAGGTCATAAAAATGCTCTGCACTCCTGGAAAACACCAGTTACAAGCGCTGCGCAGCCTCAATGTTATCGCAAAACAGGATTTCCATATCAACCCCCGTGGCCTCGAAGACGCCATCCGCTGGATCAAAGCCAAGAAAAAACACCTCTCCAAACCCTGACGAAACAGCAGTTACGCCCATACTGAATGAAAATGGCAGGTAGTAAAATTGTATCTACATAGACCACAATACGTTACGATTGGCCCTGCCATGTATAATGATACCCATTGGGTACACAAAACCACCGTCAACACTGTACGGGTCTTCGTGTCGCACATTTTTGCACAGAACACCGAATGTTCGTTCAGCCTTCCTCGACAACTTTCATGCCCATCAACCGGGCGAGGTGGTACACGTTATCCATCTGATCACCGTAGAACACCACGCGGTGCAACAGCGTCATGGCATCCTCGGTTTCAAGGGCGCTGCTCCAGTTGGCGGCCATCTTTGCCGCGTCGTGAACTTCGGTAATGATCTGGGTGCGACAACCATGGACAGACTTCTTTGGAACCTCGATGATCTTGCCCGTCGAGGCGAGTATCGTATCAAGGTTGACCAGTTTGGTACGGGTGATGGTCTCGCCAACGCGGTATTGGACCTCGGGTACACAGCCACTGCCGCCAACCTCCGAATGTCCACGCAACAGGTATGGAGCTTCCTTGCCATCGGGGCCATCCATCTTCAGAGGCGCTGTGCAATGAGCAGTCCACAAGGCATTACGAGAAGTATCGAAGGTCGCGTTGCCCTGGAATCCTGGGCGATCTATTGCGTATTGAAACAGAAGCATAGTCAACAGCGAGTCCATGTCTCCCTCACACGCTGCGGGAATACCGTTGTCGCGCAGACGAGCGAATCCCAGGCAGGGAAATCCTTTGGGCAACCACCCCATACAAGTGCCCACAGCCAATCCTTGAGCTTTTTCACGCTCCATGAGACGTTGCAACGCTATACTGACGCGAGCGGCCTTCAAGATATCATCTTTGTTCGGTTCGATGATTTCCTTTGCGTTTTTTGTCCAGCAGTTGACCTCGGCTCGAACGGCATCGTCTTCAGCGGCAGAAAGCATCTCGTCGAAGGCCTTCTCTTCTATGGCAACGACATCGGCTCCTAAACGCTTCTTGATTTCTTCCGGAGACCGGGCAGGCGCCGTGCCTTGAGCCGGAGGAAAGAGGATGATTCGAGTCTGCTGCATCATGGGAACGACCCTCAGCAGACGAAGAGCACGTTCGAGTTCATCGTGGTTGCTGCTCGCCAGAAGGGTGACGCGATGTCCCTGACTGTGCCAACGGGGCGAATACATCCAATCGTGACCGCTGGCAGGCAGCGAGAAAACGACCATGGGATGCGCCCCATCCAGAATCGGCGTCACTACCCTTGTTAAAGCAAAGTTTTCCACGTTGATCGCAAGGACCGGTGCCCCCGGCCCAGCCTTCTCTAATAGAGCTGCCGTCTGCTGGGCATTGCTCGACTGCCCAATTATCAGCTCGACGTTTCCAAGAGCCTTTTCCGCCTTGGCCAGACGAGTCTTCATTGCCTTTATCTGCTTGTCATCGGCTCCCCAATTACGGTCATCTGGTACGGGCTCGCCGGTGAAGACGACGCAAATTCGAGACTTGCCACGGAGTTGAGCAGGTGGTGATTGCGAAGCCCACGTGTGCGTCCAGGTTGCGCCGGCGAGCATCAACCCACTAGCCACTCCTGCTCCAATAAATTCCCGTCGAGTACAGTGTTCACACATAGCAATAACCTCCAAATGATATAATGAGGAAAATCAATTACAATATTAACGGGTAACTGTAGCACCTGGCATACAAAGATTCAAAAAAAAAAACAGCCAAGGAACCATCTGACTCCCATAATTCCATGTAACACATTGTAAATAAGATAGTTACGATAAATAGCTAACTTTCGCAGTTTTTTTACCCAATTTTCATTCAACAGGGCCTGTTAGACGAAAATGGATTTTTATATAAGCCTGGAATTACTAAGTTTGATGTTGGCGTCAAAAGTCGATATTCACGCCTAATAACACCGTTCAGGCGACAGAATCAATGATTCACAATCCTTTTGACGCTGGCGTCAAGTTTAACTGTGTCTTATTTCGCGGTTGCCTTGACTCTGTCTTCCTGAGACATGTCAGCTAATTTTGTGACCTCTTTAATATCAAGCCCTAATCCTTCCGCCACACGACGGCCATATTCGGAATCGGCCTTGTAAAAAATGGCGGTCTGTCTCAACTGGATTCGCTTTTGTGCGACGCTAATATGCGCGACAATATTATCGATCAGATGATCCCGGTCTTCGTCCGTCATAACCTTGCGGTAGAGATCGCCGGCCTGAACAAAATCATCGTTGGGATGGGTATATTCCTGTCGCCCGGCTATGCCCGAAACTTCAAACGGCGGCTCGCCGACCCCATGTTGTGGTTCAGGCCCGCCCATACTATTGGGATAATAGTTTGGCCCGCCGGCACCGTTATCGTCGAAACGCATATATCCATCACGTTGGTAATTGTTCATAACAGTTGCTTTGGGGGCATTGATCGGCAGGAGTTGGTAATTCGGTCCCAGGCGGTACAGATGGGCATCGTGGTACGAGTGGATACGCGCCTGGAGCATCTTATCAAGTGAAGCAGCTATGCCAGGCACAAAATTGCCTGGCGAAAAAGCCGCCTGCTCAACTTCGGCAAAATAATTTTCGGGGTTGCGATTCAGAACCATTTCCCCTATCTCAATAAGCGGAAAATCGCCATGTGGCCAGACTTTTGTTACATCAAAAATATCAAACCGGTATTTTTGAGCTTCTTTAGGCGTCATGATCTGTACACAGACCTTCCATGCGGGGAAATCGCCTTTTGCTATCGCCTCACGTAAATCGCGGGTAGCATAATCAGCATTCTCACCTGCCATGCGAGTTGCTTCCCGGCGGGTAAAGTTCGCAATGCCCTGGGCTGTCTTAAAATGATACTTTACCCAAAAATATTCACCTTTTTCATTATACCACTTGAAAGTATGGCTGCTGTACCCGTTCATGTGGCGAAAGCCTTTGGGTGTGCCTCGGTCGGAAAAAAGTATGGTTACCTGATGAATTGATTCAGGTGTAAGAGACAAAAAATCCCAAAACATGTCGGGATCAGGAGCATTTGTCGCAGGATTTCGCTTCTGAGTGTGAATGAAATCAGGAAACTTTAACGGATCTCTTATAAAGAATACAGGGGTGTTATTGCCCGTCATATCGTAGTTTCCCTCCTCGGTATAAAATTTTACAGCAAAACCGCGAGGATCACGTGCCGTATCCGCCGAGCCTTTTTCGCCCCCTACGGTTGAAAAACGCACGAAGACTTCCGTTCGCTTGCCAACTTCGCATAAGAATTTAGCCCTTGTGTATTTTGTAACATCTTTAGTCACCTCGAAATAACCGTGAGCACCGGCGCCTTTGGCGTGTACTACGCGTTCCGGGATACGTTCTCGGTTAAAATGAGCCAGCTTTTCCATTAAGTGAACGTCCTGCATCAAAGCTGGTCCGGGAATTCCGGCTGTCATGGTATTCTGGTCGTTATCTACCGGGGCGCCGGAAGCTGTGGTCAGAATATTTTTGTTGAGTTTCGCCATTTTATTTCTCCTTAAAATGATTTCGATTAGGTCTCAGACTATTCAACCAAAATCAGTAATTCAGGACATCCAGTTCAAAATACGCCTGCGGATGGGCACATGCTTTTCTCTCGCAGCATTTTTTCCACCTCTGAGGCAATGCGCAACCAACCATACACAAGCGGCGATGCTTAGCTCGATCATGGAACCGATTGCCGCCGCCGTACGCTCACCAAGCCCAACAGTGAACAACAGCACTATGCGATTCCAATCTCCTTGTGTTTTGCCAATATTTTGTCAGCAAGTCTATCCAATAATGCAAAAGCATCATCTTTAGGAAAACCCTTTATTACCACAGGCTCAAGAATCTCAACCTTAAGGTTTGTCATCATATTTGCCAACTGCTCAACGGTTTTACCACCCCAGCCATAGGAACCGATGACAGACGCAAATCTGGCTTTAGGCCTTAGAGCGTTGGCCAAAAACACGGCGTAAGCCGCGGATGGATGTGCCCCTGTCAGCACAGTTGGCGAACCGATAACTATTGTCGCCGCATCGACCAATGCCATAGCAAGCTTGCCGATATCAACTGTGGACAACTCAAATTGTCTTACAGTAATACCTCTTTCGATCAATGCCTCCACAAAATGCGATACCATCGCGGCGGTGCTGCCGTGCATGGAAACGTAAGGCAGCACAACTTCGTTTTTGACGGCATCGCAAACCCAGTCTTTATAGGCATCGATGATAAACTCCGGCCGATTGTACGCCGGGCCGTGACTGGGAGCGATGATGTCAATTTCGAGGTCCGAAAGCTTTTCCAAATTATTGTTAATTTGTCGTCTGAATGGCATCATAATCTCAGCATAATATCGCTTAGCCGATTCATACACCACCGCTTCATCGTCCACAAATAAGTCGCTGCTCGCAAGATGAGCACCAAAAAAATCACATGAAAACAGCACCTTCTCTTCTATGAGATACGTTCCCATAGTCTCAGGCCAATGAACCCACGGCAGATAAACAAATCGCAAAGTCTTATCGCCCAGCGTCAATTGCTCACCATCGGCAACCGTAATGAATCTGTCATCGTCGATATCGAGCAAATCCATCAACATCCCCTTGCACTTGGGATTTGTCACCACTTGTGCTGTAGGATACTTTGCCAAAACGTCTGCCAGGCTGCCGGAATGATCCTGTTCGCCATGATGCGACACGATATAGTCGATCTTATCGATCCGCAACTTATCCAGGTTCCCAAGCAGAACATCTGTTTTGCTGGGATCAACTGTGTCAATCAGTGCCGTCTTGCCAGTCCCTTTAATCAGGTAAGCATTATAGCTGGTACCATCCGGCAGAGGGATGAGCCTGTCAAAAAGTCTTGCATCCCAGTCGATTGCACCGACAGCGTAAATATTTGATGGTTTTAGTTGTCTCATTATTAAGTTCCCCTAACAAAAAGAACCATTAAACACCCATGTCAGCGATGAAAACACGTATTCATCTGATTTTGATAAGGGTTCTAAGTTCTATTTTACAACGATTAGTAATTTGTTGCTTCCAGCTCGTAGTAAGCCTGCGGATGGGCGCAAGCCGGGCATTCCTTCGGAGCTTCGGCGCCTTTATGCACGTAGCCGCAGTTCCTGCAGACCCAGCGAACCGGTTTATCCTTCTTAAAAACCTTCCTTTCCGCGATGTTCTTCTGCAAAGCAAGGTACCTGTCCCGGTGGCGAGCTTCGGCCACGGCGATGCTCCTGAAAATAGCAGCAATCTCTGAAAATCCTTCCTCGTCAGCTACTTTGGCAAAATCGGGGTACATTTCAGTTGTTTCATAGTCTTCACCCGCCGCTGATGCCTTGAGATTTTCACTCGTTGTGCCGATCACGCCAGCCGGGAAAGTCGCCGAAATCTCCACCTCGCCACCCTGAAGCAACTTAAACAGCCTCTTGGCATGCTCCTTTTCCTGGCCTGCCGTTTCCTCGAAAATAGCTGATACCTGCACGTAACCCTCTTTATTTGCCGCACTTGCAAAATATGTGTACCTGTTGCGAGCCTGAGATTCACCCGCAAACGCCGTCAAAATGTTCTTTTCCGTCTCACTGCCCCTAAGTTTCATGAAGCACCTCTTTTTCTTGAAAGAATTATTAGCCTAAAAATCTCGAAATTCCACATTGACAAACTTTTTTTACAAATATTCTATCTATATGTTCCAAAGCACTAACCGAGTGCTACATCAAGTGTCATCATGATGGCAAAACCCAGCATAGCGCCGATCGTGGCAAAATCAGTACTGCTGTGACGTTGTGACTCGGGGATAAGTTCTTCCACTACAACGAATATCATCGCACCGGCGGCAAATGTCAAGGCATAAGGAAGCAGCGGCCCCATAGAGATGACAAGCCAGGCGCCAAATACGCCTGCCACAGGTTCGACTACACCGGACGCTTGTCCGTACACAAAGGCCTTGAACTGCCCCATACCTTCCCTCCTGAGCGGCATAGAAACTGCCAGCCCAGCGTGCAAATGCGGGAGTATTTTATCGATGAGTACAGAAGGCCGCCGGCCGCGGCAAGGCCTGCCGACACCATAAGGATCAATGCGATAAGGACTCGTTTCATAGATGATTCCTTTTTATGGTTGCTGCTCCTGGATCTGCACAGGTCCGAGCAGGCCTGAAGGCAACATCGCGGCGGATTGGCCGGACTTCTTACGTTCCGCGCACTTCGTGCAATCGTACGTGCCGCTGGCCATCGTATCGTAGGTGCGGACATTGGTGACGGTGCGCCGTTTCTCGATCGGCAATGTCGCATCGCCGATCAATCGGTTGGGCCAGAGGTTAGCCACCTCGATCTCCAGTCGGTTCGCTCCCGCCTCTAACGCGCCGCCGATCTCCACGCGCCACGGTGCGGTCCAGACGCTACCCAGATCGCGGCCGTTGAGCCGAACGCGGGCGACGTTCTTCACGACGCCAAGATCCAGGAAGACCCGGGATTTCGTGTTCTTCAACTTGGATTCGAAGGTGGTCTTGTAAGTTGCGGTACCCGAGAAATACCTGACGGACTCTTCCGGTCGTTGCGTCCAGTCAGTTAGTTGCTCGAAGCGCACTTTCCCGCCCGTGCCGTTGTCAGGGTAGAACCAGTTCGGGTCGAACTGCACCTCCCACGCGCCGCCGACTTCCTGAACAGGCTTCAGTTCCCGGAAGTTTTTCCCTTCCGTTCGCTCTGCCTGCCGGGCTTTGGCCCGGAAGATCACGAACCAGCTCTGGCGCGGAGCGAACTGCAGGGGAACCAGGGTGCGACCGTCTTCTTCGCGATAGTCCGGCAGGTCACGGATCGAGCCGGTGACCGCATCCCAGAGTTCAAGCTGTTTGCCGACGACACGGAGTGCAACGGTTGCCCTCGCGTCCTCGGCTGCTTGATTGCTGATGAAGTAGATCTCGGTCCCGCCATCGCGGCGGTGGATCCAGTCGAACCGCGTCTTTTCGGACGGGTTGCGGAACTCGATGTCGGGCGTCAGATGGTCGGCCCTGGTCACTTCGTCGAGTGATCCTTCGCGCAGTTTCGACACCGATGCGGCAAGCGTCTTGGGGCCGATAACCGTCACGCCCGCCTCGGCCAGTTCATTCACCTTTTTCAGCGTTGCGGACGTAAGGACGGCGCCGGGCTGATGCGGCAGCACCAGGTAGCGGTAGTTCATGCCGTCGGGCAGGGTCAGCCGGCCGTCTTTCGCGGAGGCCCGCGTCAACAGCACTTCCGCGTTAAGCACATCGTAATCAAAGCCTGCAGGGCGCGCCGGTTGCTGTTCGGAACGCTTTGAAATAAAACCGGGAATCTCTTCGTCCTGCAGATATGCGAAATCAGCAACAAACAATCCCTGCTTCAGCATATGCTGACAGCGCGCCAGGTAGGTCAGCCACCCGTCCGCCATTGGCCACCAGGTTATATTGCAGTCAAAGTGCGTTCCGACATGAGCCCACTGGAAACCCGGCTTGGCATCAAGTTTGGGCTGATGGACCCAGAAGCAGAGCACGTTGCGCGTCAACCCCTCACAAAACGCGGCGTCACCGATGTCTTTCATGCTCCACGGATCGTCGGCCCAGTCGTCCCCAAACGACGTGAAGGCTTCGGCCTGGCAGACCGGCTTGCCGTAGATGTGCGCGACGCAGGCCGCCTGTTTCAGGCTGGGGTTATGATGCCACCCGATGGGGCCGTTCGGTTCACTGTTGCGCTTCCAGAACTCGCCCATGGGCACGTCGTTAATGCCCTCGCACTGGAGCGTGTCAATCCAATGACCGAAGAACGGCCCGCCGGATTCCGGGTGCGTGCCGCGTAAGCCGCCTTTGACCGTCAACTCGTGCAACCGGCCATAGTAGTTCGCCGCCACCAGATCGGCAGCGGTGCGACGATAGTCCTGCATGAACCGGCGCGTCTCCGCGGCATTGTCCACGGTCTGTCCTAACACCGCCGGCAGCCACGGCAGCGGGTCGTAACCGCGCCTCGCCTGGAACTCCTCGCGCATCCGCGGCGTCCAGGTTGGTTGGCCCAGTTCCCAGCTGTCGATGTGAAAATACTGAAGCGACTTGCCTGCCAGCGGGCCGGCGTCGGCGATCAGTTTCGCGCCGGTCTCAGCGAAGTGGGCGTCCATGGCCGCGGAGTTCATCGTGTCGATCTCCAGACCGCTCGGACCGCTGCCGACACATTTGATCTCGTTGCCATGAAGCGTGTAACCGAGGCGGAGAACCTTCCAGTTGCCCGCCGGAACCTCCCAATCCAGCTGCCCTTTCTCATCAACGAACTTCGTCACGTCCACTGCTCGCGCCGACTTCGCCTTGTTGGCCAGTTGGTCCTTTGACAGCAACGCGATCTCGGCCACCTGGACGTTCCAGCTTGCGCCGTCGTTGTACGGATGCGCGGACAAGAAGACGACGCGAAAATGCTTTGCACGCACCTCATCAAAGGCGATCACGACCGCCTCACGCGGTTTCAGCGTCAGCCGCTTGAGTGAGCGGAACGTCTGACCGTCGTCAGAAGACTGCACTTCGACATCCTTCGGCCCGCAGTCCGGATAAGGTTCCAGGTAAACTCCTGCGGCGGCCCTGGGCTCTGCCAGATCGAATTGCAGGAACTCCGGCTTCTCGGGTGTAGGGCCCATGCCGGGCTTGTCGCCGTTGGAGACCCAGCGCGACTCGCCGTTACCGTCTTCGGTCAGGGCCGGACCAAAATCCTGGTACTGCGAACTGGCACGCAACGTGCTCGACATTCCGCCATCGTTAATGGGTATCGTCAGTACAGCGATATCGCGATAAAAGCTCTGTATCGCCGCCGGTTCCGGCAGGGCTACGGTGACGCGTCCCGGTCCTTTTACGGTAGTCTGGGCCGAAACAAGTTTCTTCGCGGCGTGCTCATGGGTTACCCACGGCCCGCCGGCATTCCAGCCGCTGCACAGATTCACGCCCAGCGCGATGCCGCAGCGATCCGCCTCGCGTACGGCATGCTTGTAAAGCTCCCGCCACGCGTCACTCATAAATTTTGGGCCGCGCGGTGCTTCCGGCCCCGCTTCCCCGGCATCAAACAACAGAGCCCCGCTGATGCCCTGCTTTCGCATTTCTTCAAAATCACGCGTAATTCCTTCTTTGCTGGCGCTCCCATTCAGCCACCACCAGTAGCACCAGGCTCTCGACTCGACCGGCGGGGTCATGAAGTTCTTCTCCAGGTCTTCGGCCACCGGTTGGACAGCGGCTTGCAACGAAACCAGCGGCGCGAGCAGCAGGACGGTGAAGATCAAGTGCGCCGGTTTCATGGTAATTCTACTTCCGATTCGTTTCATCAGTGTTCCTTTCTTCGTCTCAAGTCATTGTCTCAAGTCATTCGATACCGCGCAGCATCAATGGGCCCCTCAGCCCGGACTCAACTCGCGGGTCGTCTTTCTTCCAAAGCCGTTGGGTCATGCGCCCGGTTTCGCTGATTAAGATCTGCACCGGTCCCAACAGGCCGGATGACAGGAGCGGTTGGTTCGGATCAGCCGGGAAATTCGTTTGGGTCCTGCGCTGACGGGGAATGCGGTCAGCGGCAGGATGATGACGAGTATGATGGTTTGCCCAATGTTTGGTTTCTTTTTCATGTATTTCACTGCGTGTTCTTGTAGAATCATCTTCGGTTTCATATTACATTCTTTCGGTTTTGGGTACTACTTGATCTGCGGCGGCTTGATGGGCATGCTATGGGCGTTCTCCGCATGGTAGATCCGGGTCAATTCCTCAAACGCTGACTTCAGTGTGCCGCCCTCGAGTTTGCCCTTGCGCTCAAACAGTTCCTTGTCGATGAGCGCCCGCAGATACACGATCCGCCACCGCCACACCGAGCGCACCGACTGTGTCATCGCGGCATCCGCCTTGGCGACCAACTCGAATGCTTTGACGGCGTCCGCACCGATTGCCTTGCGGTTATGGTTCCGTTCGAAGATGCGCACCACTTCAACGATATCCGCCGCGACATCCGGAGAAAACTCGAAGGCGGCATATTCCTTGACCGTCTCCTCGGCCTTCCGCTCAGGATCCCAATAGAACTGGGCGTACATCGCCTTGTTGAGATCCTCATAAATGCCTTCCGAGTAAGGCGCCCCGCCTGCAGCCATGTGCTTGATCCGGCCCCAGAGCTTTTCAAAATGGGCCGGGGCAGGATTAGCGCCGTATCCGCCCCAAGGACTCATGCCAAACATGCTGATCTCGGGAAAGTTCAACAGCCCCAATTGTCCCGGCACTCCGGTTTCGAGGAGGTATTTCGGAAAATAGTCATTGTGACCGTCGGCCATGATGTAGTCGAGCCAGCTTTTGTCCTTGCCCACCGCCTTCGTTAGACCCGCCCATTCACCGTCGGGGTTGTTGTCGTCTTCATTCTCGAAGCACCAGGTGGAAAGGATGATCTTGCAGGAAGGAAAGCGGGAACGGATGCGGGGTGCTATTTCCTTGGAAATGCTTAGATAGCCCCGGCCTCCCCAGGGCCAGCAGTCCTGGCAGGCACAACCGCCTTCGTCATAGGGCCAAAAGCAGAAGAAGTCCAAGCCGACATCCTTGAATTCGTCCAACATCGCCTCATGCATTTCCAGCAAATGGGCGCGGGCATCCGGCGCGCTGACACAAAGGTTGACGCCGAAGGTGCCGCGGAAGTTGCCGGGGACCTTCGTCGCGAGAAATTCCCGGGGCGCATTCTTATAGCCTTCGCCAGGCACCTGAACCAAACCCACCTGCAGACCGCATCTGCGGGCCTGGCTCAACACCACCTTGAAACGGTCCAGCCATGTGCGGGCGGCCGGATCGGTGAGGCCATTGAACTGCCAGGTCGGGAAGTGAATCAGGATCGTATTGTAGCCCCAGAGGCCGAGATCTTCGATGTAGTGATTCAACTCTTCGATCGTGGCCGCCTCGTGGTAATTCATGAAGTGGGTGGCCAGGTAAATCGCGCGCACCGGACATTTCGGCACAGACGTTCCACGCCACTTGCCGGGCGTGAAACCTCCCATGTCATATCGGCTCGTCCGCAGGAACTTGCCGGCACCGTAGAGCACGCCCCGCTCGTCGTTGCCGACAATCCGCACGCCGCCGCCCGGCCGGTCCTCGATGCGGAAACCTTCGGCGCCAATGCCAGGTGCAATCGCCAATTCCACCGTCAGCGGCGCGTCGCCCGTCGTAATGACCTTGGTTTCGCACCGTTGCTGGATCTGCCGGGCAAACACCCGTCCGACATTCCCGACCACGGGTCCCTGCCCCGACGGGAACACAAGCCGAACAGATTTCGTCGTTTGGGCATGGAGCGTGGCCAGCGGCGCAAGCAGCAGGGCGGTGAGGGTAAAGGTTGTCAGTTTGTTCATGTGTGTCTTTCTCAATGTGTGTGTGTGTCATTTTTCACTGGTTAGGATCTGATGATCATTGTTTGGGCGGCGATCATCGCCGCTATCCGAAATATGTTTTTTATGTTCATTCTATTTTTCATGGATCCCGCCTTTGCCTGATTTTTCTTCGCCGGTGCGTTCCATTACCAGCACCCAGTCCTGCGGCGAAGGCACGCCCTTCGTCTGGTATTCGCCGGTGGTGGATTCGATGATTCCTTGGTCGAAGCGTCGGCCAGTAGCCGGATCAAAGTAGAGCGCGGAGTAGCGCACGCCCGGTTCAAGATTCTTCACGACCGTGCCCGTCCAATCGTAGATTTTTCCCCGGGGTTGGTAGATGAACCGAACCTCGCCCGGAATGCCGGCGGCAAAGCAACCCGGTGCCCATTCCGGGTGCGGCTCGAAGCGTGACCAGGGATATTGCTCCAGCAGTTTCCTGCCCAGCCCGAGTTGGGTGGCTCCGGGGTAGTTCATCCCCTGCTTCCAGGTGGTCCAGTCGTAGGGTTGGCGGTTCCACGCGCCCCAATTCCCGTGATCGCCTTCCACGCCTGCGTGCCAGATTCCGGCCGCGCCGTATGTGTGGCCTGCGGCGCCGCTAAGGATGCTGCCCCAGAACATTCGGCGCTGAACATCCCCGAACCCCTGCTGCATGTGCCCCTCATAGCAGGTCTCACCAACCAGCACGGGCATCGGCGGTTCTTTCGAGTAGGCCGAGGAAACGATCGCCACGGTATTCGGATCCACGGCAATCCGTTCGTCGTGATTTCCGCCGACCATGTCGAAGTCGATCACATGGCTATCCCCTGGGGCACCGCGACGCCCGTGGCCCGTATGGCAGGTCAATGGCCGGTGATAGGGATCGATGCCACGAAGATAGGTCGCCACTTCGGCCCAGGGGCCTTCCCCCCATTTTGTTTCTTCCGGAACTTCACCGGCCAGTATCCAGATCACCGGATAGGCACCGTAACGCGCAATCAGATAATGCCAGTGCCGCTTGATATTGACAGCCCCGAAAGCCTCCATGCTGTTGCAGTCGCCCCGCCCCCAGGCACCGACAATTGCCGGAACAATACCGGCGTCCACCAGATGCTTGAACCGCCTGTCCACATACTCAAAATACTTCGGATTGAGCACACTCATATCCTTCGCCAGGTAAGGCTGTCCACCTTCATTCTCCAAGCTCGGCGCGAAGAAGTTTTCGTCGGGATAAGGTCCGCAGACAATCTGGACCACGGAAAAACCCTTGGCCTTGCGGTCGGCGGTTAGTTCCTGAAAGCCTTCCCATGTCATCCGCTTGCATAGGCATTTCCACCACGTATCACCCAACCACAAGAACGGCGTGCCATCGGCGTGCTCGAAATGGCGTTTATCGGCAGCTACACGAGGCGGGCCATGCTTGAACAACAGGTTCTCCCCGCGATACGGGACCACATCAATTTTGCCTGTGACGCCGTGGAGCCCGGAGTTTGCCGCATCGCTGCACTCGGTTCGCCATGTGTGGGTTCCGAGTTGGTCCGACGTGTAGCGAATTCGCCAGTCATTACCGCCGGCCCAGAACCCCGGCACCCGCAGTTGGATTCCATCCGGCCTCGTCACCACGGCGGCGAGTTCGACCTCCATGAACGGGTTCGCATAGGTCTTTTCGGAAACCATCGCCACTTCCGTGACACGGTTCGCCTCCACCTTCTCCACTGATGGCACGGGAGGCACCAAGGGTAGTTCCAGCCACGCCAGTCCGATATCGCGTTCCATGTGGCTGGTACTATCGCCGCCGGGGGCGTCATAGAACACAGCCAGCCGGTTGCCCACCTTGGCCACTGAGGGCATGCCGATGCATTTCTTCGACCAGGTGCAGTTTTTTCCATCCAACACCACGGCCTTGTTCTTTGCGTCCCATCGGTTTAGGTTCTTGGACCAATACACCCAGACCGCGTCGGTGTATTCGCCGCCGTCCAGGCCGATGTGATTGGTAAACAAAAACCACGTCTTGTTAGACGGTTCGAAGTAGAGCGAGGAATTCTCGATCTGTTCCTCCGGCGAGACGATCGGCTGCGGATCAATCGCCCACGGGCCGTTGAGGTCTTTGGTGCGCGCGATGCCAAGCGTGCGTTTCATCGAAGCACTGAAAAACATTAGGTATTCGTCACCCTGCTTGACAATATGCCCGGGACTAGCCGTGTCAGCATAGTACGTCTTCGGCTTTGTCCGGAATGGAATCACCTTCGGCTGCTTGATCCACGGCCCGGCGAGCGACGGGCTTTTCGCCTTCAATGTCAAGTAAGGAAATGCGGGGATGAGGTCCGGCGCCCCTGAGACGTTTGGCGTACCCAGGTAGAACATGTGCCACTCCTTCCCGTCGAAATAGACCCATGGGGAGCAGGCCGCGGCAGAATCGGACGCGCCGGGCTTTCCGAAATCAAGAATGGGGCCTTTCTTCTCCCATATTTTGAGATCCTTGCTGGTAGCCAGACACGCCAGCCAGCCTTTGGGTCCAGCACCGTCATAGAAGAGATGATAGACGCCTTTCTCCTCAAAGATCAGCGCTTCCCGTGCGCCGAGCATGTCGCACTGTCCCGGTCCGTCACCGTGCTTGAGCACCACGCCCTGATCTTTCGCTTCCATGCGCAAAGTCGCTGACGGCCGGCCATCTGGATAGGTCGTTTGAGCGAGGGAAAAGCCCGCGCAGGTGAATGACATCATGGCCGCAATCGTCGCGATGTTTGAGTGTTTCATTGGAATTTCCTTTTGTGGTTTCATTTGACGGCTCCTTGGAACTGTGTCAGAAGTTGCACCGGTCCGAGCAGGCCGGCAGACAGAACCGATTCCACCTGAATATTGGTGCGGGTCCGGCGCTGCCCGGCCGGAACAGGATCATGTGCCTTCTCCACGTGGCGCCGTCTTCGGATATCCAGTGCTCAGTCCGCATATAAGCCCAGCGGGTGGCGCCGAAGGTTTCCATGGTCGTTGAAACCATGTGGTAGGCGCTTTTTCCGCGGATTGTTATTTTGACGGTGGTGCCCGCCCCAAATCCGGCCGGTATGTCCTTTGCGTCGGGATGCAGAGGGCCGATGATGGGAATCGGCTCGGTCTTCACCAACTCCAGGCACAACCTGGTCGCTTTGGCCGCGGATGCAGACAGGTTGTCTGCCTTTCCGCGCTTGGCATCGGCGGGGTGTTCTGCCGCCGCAGCCATCGAACCCGCTGTAAAGGCGAATACGGCACTCATCGCACATGCGACGGAGAACTGCCAGAAATGTATGTTGTGTGTGCGGTTCATTGGTTCTCCTTTACTTTGTACTTAATGCCAACCCTTTGTATCTGTTAATTCCGTTGCAGATGAGGCCACGGCCACATCGTGTGGTGCGTCCAAAACGCACCTTGTGTGATAAGAGACGCTGTTTTTCCTGAAATATTCAAAATGGGCGATTGTATATAAAAAGGGCAACTGTTTAGTCCCCAGCGGGCTGGCGATCGCGGTTTGAAGAGCCGACGCGACAGCCAGCGCGCTGCGACCGTGTGTTGTTTCCGCGGGCGGATGAAGCGATGAGCACCGATGCGCCCAGCGTCCTCACGCCGCCAGCGACCATGCGAACATTGTATCAGAACAAGAGGGGGAAGTCAAACCGTATCGTATCCTCTTTGCTATCCTGTGATTCTGTGGTGCGGTAGTGTAGCATATTCGCTTCTCAATTGCCGCGGATGGTACTGTGCCGGGTAAATTCACTGTTCCATGCCAGGCACCGGTCTCATGAGATGCCTGAACTAAAGACCTACGACGTGTTCATTAGCCACGCATGGCGATACCACGACGACTATGATCGTGTGGTGAAGTTACTAAAGAAGTGATTGCACGCGTCGCCTAAACTCCATATCTGATGGACATGGCAGCGGCATGACCGGCGCAGCCGGCAACGGACGGCTAAACTCCACCGTCAATATCGCTTTCGTTAGGGGCTGCTCTGACAGAAGCCACCAGGCAGGCTCGAATTGTTTGGGGGTCGCC
>Ga0315276_10000613_pt1 | contig 30758 bp, 53 predicted proteins | sample YL17G05_0_MG_FD_204542 | JGI IMG/M metagenome (GOLD analysis project Ga0315276, IMG submission 204542) | Sediment microbial communities from Yellowstone Lake, YNP, Wyoming, USA - YL17G05_0 | ecosystem: Environmental > Aquatic > Freshwater > Lake > Sediment | place: USA: Wyoming | collected... | reverse complement strand
TTAGTATTTGTTCATAACTATATGTACTAGGTTTATAAATTTTAAATGCAAAATATAAATCTGAATATGTTGTAGAAAATATTTTTTCAGCTGACCAAGCCCCAATACAATTTAAGTAGTATGTTCCAGAAAATCCGGCAGGGAAGCTTGAAGATGCGGCGTAGGCATTGTCTAAAGTATTCCACAAAGAAGTATCACCCAACTCAAATCCATCCATAAATATTCGTGCCATTTTAAATTCTCCTTATGAGGCTACTGCTTTGACACCGATTTCCATTCCATTCACATCTGCCGATTCCCATGCTGCGGAGTCATCTGGATTGAGTTCCCATATATTTGAAACTGCTCCTGGGGTAAATGTCTGAACGGATTTACTTGCGCTCACGCGATCTGTAGACGTTGGGCGAGTGACCAGTTGAATCTTGGGGACTGCGGGAGACCCTTCTTGCATGCAGCGGGCCTGGACCTGGACGGCTTTGACTGAATTGATCGTCCCGGTCAGATTGCCACAGGCATAAGTGTCGATTTCGTTTGGGGTGTTGGTGCTTATGTAGTCTGCATCAGACGGCGGGATCTCATCGACACACTGATAATTGCTTCCAGCCGATGGATCGAATTGTGCGGAGTTTCCCGCACCTGTTACGGCAAGGCCCTGGATCGAAGACGATCCGATCCAGTTGGCATTGTCAACTATAATATTGTCCATATAACAAAAAGCATAACCATTTAATGCACTATGCGCTTGATACCCAACTTTAAATGAATCAATAACTCCTGTTCCACCATTTTGAGTATCTCCTGTATAATCAATACAAGCGATTCCATTTACCTTTACAGTAAATCGTCCATCAGAATTTGCAATTTTTACATAAATCTCTATTTGGCACCAAGTGCTTACAATAATTTTGGGAATAGATGAATTTCCAAAAGGAACATCATATAAATAAGCATATAAAAGTCCATTGATATGCATCAAACAACAATGCACTATTGCTCCTTCAAAGAAAGTTATTATTGCTTTTCCAGTAAAGTCTCCGCAATAATATTTAAGAGAAACATATAATTCACTTGTAGATGAAATTTGTTTTATCATATAAGCATATGTGCTTGGTATAGATACACAATAATTCCCATCTTTTCCAGCAAGCGTATTAACCGATGCTCCTGAAACAGTATTCCATAACCCTGTGTCCCCACTCTCAAACCCATCCATAAATATTCTGCTCATGCCGTCACCGCCTTTATTCCGGCTTCCATGCCGTTTACGTCTGCTTCTTCCCATGCGGCTGAATCTTCAGGGTTTAATTCCCATATTGATTGAAATGATATTGCGGAAGGGGGAAACACGGTAGTCTTTGATGCCGCCAATCTATCGGTCGATGCAGGGCGCACGATATGTTGAGCGCGGTCGTATGCTCCGTTTCCTTCACGCCAATTCCGAGTTTGAACGGCTACGGATTTGATTAAAGCAATAGAACCAGTAAGATTTCCCATTGCATAGGTGTCGATTTGGCCGGAACTTGTTTTTATATAATCGGTATCAACCGCTGGTTTTTCATTTAATGTATCCCAATTGCTTCCGGTTGATGGGGTCCATCCTGTGGTTGCCCCCGCACCCGTTGGGACGATTGCCTGGATCTTGGTGTTTCCGATCCAGTTGGCATCATCCACGACAAAATCATCTATACAACAAGCAGTACTTACTATAGTATGAAACCATCCAAATTTAATTATATTTTCAAGTCCAGCAGTTGAATCACCAGAAAAATTTATTTCCATTGCTGCACCGTTGACTTTTAATTGAAGAATTCCTCCAGAATTAAGTGGTTTATAATGTATTTCAATTAAATATACAGTAAAAGTATTAATTACAGTTGTCCCTGTTGCTTGGATTGCTGCCCCTCCACCACCTAACCTGAATGTAGGAAGTCCAGTTGCCGATTCTCTATATAATCCACCAATTACAGTTCCAGCAGAATCATAAAATGAAATTATTCCAGATGGAGTATCAGCAGTTCTTAACATATATTTAAAAGCAAAATATAATTCTGCTTTACTTGAATTAAGAGTTGTATATGCTGTCCAGTTTTTGTCACGAACATTAAGATAATATGATCCAGACATACCTGCTGGTGGGGAACTATCCACAGTCGCTTCTAAAATAGTCCACCAATTTAAACCACCGCTTTCAAACCCATCTATGAATATTCGTGCCATTTTACATTCCCTTCCATTGGGATTTGATTCTATAAGAAGGGGGCTAATTCAGAATTACATTGTGTAAACCAAATTGCCCCCTTCTTATCTAAACATTTAATTTTCTATTACGGTGAAGAATAGCCTCCGATTCTAAATAGTTGGTCGCCACTGATCCTAGAGTCATCAATGAGAGCAACGAACTTACAAGCATAAACTCTCTGGTTATCAGTAGTAAAGGAAATTTCAACAGCACCACCCACGTTAGGCGCGGCATTGTAGAACTGCCACACTTCAGATCCATCCGTAGGCTCAAGGACAAGCTCACCCGTATTAATGGGCTGACCCACCGGCTTACCAAAAGTCAGGTAGGTAGTTTTGTCTTCAGCAGAAGCAAAAAGAATCTTCAAATTAGCAAAGGTTGCTTCTGTCATATTAACCGTGACTTCAACTACCAGACCAGCATCAAGAACACGAACAGCAGTTTCCCCGTACTGATCTGATTTCAACTGATAAGTATTTTGAGTAATAGAAACCTGAACACCCCCGAAGGTGTGTCCCACATGGACCCCTTCAAAATAAACGAAGCAGGGGCCAATGCTGATGTTGTCAGAAGAAAAAGAAGTTGCATAAACAGTCATAATAAATCCTCCTTAAATGGATGTTATAGTCCTGCAAAATCTACAGGTAATGTGAACTTTATCTTGCTGCCGATACCTACGATCATAATAACCGACTACTTGACCACACAGATCCCCCTCATTTTTACAAAGAGGTCTACTGCATTTAGGGCAATAACCATCATACATAACCGTTGAATTATTAACCTGTTCTTTGCAAGACGCACAGGATTTAATTTTTCCTTGGCAAACCACACGAACCATAGAGTAATTAAAGTTTTTCTTCTCATTCATCATCTTCTTCAACAGGCTCCCGAATGAACACATTTGAGAAGCGGAAAGAAAAGTTCCTTACATGAATGGGCTGAGTAGGCGCACCCTCATTCAAACCGTCATTAACTGTTAAAGTAGAGATCTTCTTCACTGAAAGATTTTCAGTTGTAATTGAAGCTTGATCCAAAAATGAATTCTCACCAACTAAGATTTCGGTTACTGTTCCGAGTTTTAATTGGTTAATGGATGAAACTCTAAGAAACAACTGCATGTCTCCCAACTGACTTGGGTAGGACCATCTTCCAGGTCTTCCTGTAATTGAAAATCGGTAAATAGTAGCAACATCTTTAACACCAGGAACAAAGACTACATCCCCTGCTGGAAACCAAGCATATATCCTGGGGTCCACAGTAGTAGCACCAGAAGCATTTTTGTATGTGGTGCTTCCTTTGAACAAATCCACAAGTGCTTTTTCTAATTGAGGGAACATAGTTATTTTCTCATTATGAATACTCTAAAGGTAAATGCTTTTCTTACACCCTCAGACCGTGTTTTTCTTTTTATTGCTGCATGAAGCTTTTCCTTTATAAAATCTTTTATCGCTGGATGCATACTTTTAAGAATTTCACTTATCCAGGGTCTTGCTGCCATCTTGTCTGTACCTTCTTCTAAATAATGCGAGTACAGACCGACAGAAGTTGCTTTTCCTAATTCATCATTTACAAATATTTTATTGCCTCTAAAAAACATGGTTTTAAATTCTGTTTTACCAACACTCCATCCACCCGCAGTTAAATTAACTTGTCCTACTTTTAAAACACCAGCCTTAGTTATTGTGAACCCAATTGAATCTTCCAATGTTCCTGTTAATTTCCCAGGAGATGCCAGTGGAGCAGAAGCAGTATAAGTATCTATCACTTCATATCTACCACCAACACCCTTTTCTACTTCAGGATTAAATTGAACAATTAAATATGTTTTACCAGAATCAGTGTTTTGACTTAATTCATCTTTAAGAACTTCAACCACCATCCTACCGACTTCTGATAAAACTGAATTAACTGTTTCTTCAAGAGCATCTAAAATTGGTTCTAATGATCTTTTAACAATGTGCTTCATTAATCCGCTTGTTTTAACAGTTTCATTAATTTGTATTCTTAATGACTTTACAGTATTGATTATACCATCATCTTCTTCCATAATTAAGTTTCCTGTATAGAAACGAAAACTTCTTTATGGTGAAGCTTCTTACCATCATGCACCTTTAAAAAAGGTGTCACATATAAATAAACATCATCAACTTTAATTCGATCACCAGAAAGAATATCTTGATCACGCAACATGAAACAAACAAACTCATTTCGTGAAGTTTGCCCCGTTGGAGTCTGAGCAAGGGTTGAAGTAAAATTCCCAATTTTATCTAAACGACAAGGAATTTCTTTATATAGCTCTTTCCAAGTTTGTTGCATTTGAGCGTATTCATTCAACGTATTTGTTTTACGTTCAATAGAACATCTCTGAATTAATAGGGAGCTATAAGACATTATCCTATTGACTCCTTGCGGTATCTTCCAAGGTTCACAAATATTTCAGGAGAAAATGATTTTAATGCATTTAAAACAAAACCGGAATAATTCTGATATTGATAAGATCCTATCGTTTCACTCTGAAGCAAAGGATTTTCAGGAGCACTTATGATGGTCTTTACAGATTGAAACAGCAAATGCTGAAGTTGGTACATTTCATCTGAACCATCCAGATACCCACCATTCCATTTTACTTTAACACATTTATAATAACCAAAGTCATAACCCTGTTCATAAATAATATACCCCTGATTTTTATATAGGATATATCCATCAGTAGCCAAGTAATTAATTGAAGGAATAATTTCTATATCCCTAACTAAAAACTCAGTAATAGAATTTATAGGAAAAGTGGGAAACCAAAATCGACTATTTTTAGGCGGGTCAAAAACTGTATATTCTGGATCATAATTATAAAGGATGCCAGCCCCCACTTTTTGAGGATCAGCATCATCAGGATCATAGGAATAGTATCGTGCTTTCAATCTACGATTACAAAACTTTTCAAAAGTAGTAGATGCTGCATTAATGGACCGTATGACAAACTCATCAACGGGACCACCATCATCAGTTTCATAGCTGCTATTTACCTGTTGCTGGTACATGCTATAAAAAGATTCAAGATCCAATAAGGCATTAACAGCAAGGGCAACAGTCATGATATTATCTCCCTATAATATGTTCAGGGAACAAACGGTCATGTACGCCAGGAAAAGGTATATGCGCTTCTACCGTCATATTATCCATTGCTTTCTTTTCAGGGGAAACCCACATCATTTTATTTCTTGGGGGAGCTTCCATTATTTTTGCATTATGCTCACGATCTACATTCCCCACAAAAACAATGGCTCTTTTTGCTTTAACCAAATTCTCTGCAATATGATTTGGTATCTCAAGAACGGTTTTTCCATAACGAATAATATCTGAGCGATCCAACAGTTTTAACAGCATATTGACCTCTCTTATAATTAGGGGGGATAAACCGGAGTCTATCCCCCCTAACATCCGGCATTAAAGCAATTTAGCCGATCAATTAATTAACTGGTTGCAACCCTTGGTTTGCGACCTGTACCATAAGTAAGGGCAATGTTAGCCCCTGTAACCTGAGTGACAGGTCTTCCACGATCCTCAAAAGTGATACCATAAAGACCGTAGGAGATGTTACCAGCAGCAGCAACCGCATAAACCCGAAGGTAACGCTCAAAGTCCACCAGATCAAAGAGTTTCAATCCAGTAGTAGTGATACCGGCAGAAGTAGCAAAGTCGGCATCATAGGTGCTATCATCAGGAGAATCCCTGAAAGTAAAAGTAAGCGTACCAGCAGTAGCCCCAATATCTGCAATGAGCAGAATCCGATTGGGACGTTGCCCATCTGCCCACATATCAACATCCGTGAGCGTTTCATTGCCAGTACCAAGTTGGGTATAAGTCTTGAACAGGATCACACGATGATTGCTCAGAATATCAAACATAGTCTTTCCTCCATTACAATTTTATTGTTAATTTGATAAGGGGGAATTACTTCCCCCGTAATAAGTTTACAAATTAATTAGGAAGTAGGCCCAAGGATAACAAACGCTTTGGGCATAGCTGCCTGACCATCCAACCGACCAGAACACCGCAGAGCAGTACGGTTGTTACGGAATTTGTAATGGCGCGAAGAATCCATCGCAAAATCCTGTCTGAAACCAATGTAGTACCAATTCCATGCACCAAGGATAATGTCTCCCGTAGTACCAAGAGCCGGGATCTTGCCATCAGCCAGGAAGCAGGGTCGGCCAAGCATGGTCATCTGGTAGCTATCAGCGATATTGGCATAGGACTCCTGAAGAACCAGTTCCTTGCTCTGAGCAGAAACCGTCTGACCACGAAGATTGGCTCTTGCTTGTTTGGTGATAAACCAAACCGACTGAGAATCAAACATGGCAGGCATACGAGCTTCCATATTGAGAATATCCTGAACCTCAATATTAAGAGAAGTCTGCCGATTGACCATAAGCACACCAGGATCATTAAGGATGCCAAGGGGCTTTTTACCACCCGTACCCTGAATGAATTCCTTATCGGTGTACCAGTACCATGCGGCCCGGAAAAGGCGGGTAAGATAATTCAGGAAGTTAATAATAGAATCATCGAGCAGGGTATTGGTAATTTCGGTGTAACCAGCCAATTCGTGGACAATCATTTCAACCAAACCGAAGGACGGCTCAGTTGCGGGTTTCTCTCCACCTTCCTCCACCCAATCAAACGTCACACCAGCGAAGTGATCAAAGTTCTGATCCTCAACATCGGGGTTCTGCATGACTTTGGGGAACATCATCTTTTCCCCGACCATCGGCCACACGGTTGCTCTCTGCCAAACCAGAGTATCCTCCGCATCATACATGATCATCATGGCGCGGAATTCTTCAGGAACCGTATAACCACCAGCAGTATCCACCGACTCAGAAAGCAGTTTGGTCTGGACACCATTCTTCAGATAAGCAGCAAAGTCTTTGGCCCATGTCTGCATTTCCTCAGAGATAGTAACCCAGGGATTTGACTTGTTACGAAGATTGATGATGGAACCCTGCTTGGTATGCATGTACCCACCATCAATTTTGGAGAAAGGCATACTGGTAATGAGTTTAGAAGTATCAGCACCAGTAAAGGGCTTGACCAGATTGGTCTGAAGATCTTTTACCATGCCCTCAAGAGTAGCCTTTACCATCTGAGTAAAAGGCTCATCCTTCATCATGGTTTCCATTTGGGTCTTCAGCATTGCAACGAGTTCTTCCTTAGTAACTTTCATAGTTAAAATTCCTCCATTGAGATTTTATTTAATTAGGTTAGTCAATTTTTCCAGAACTATTAACAACTTCTGTTAAATGCTTCTTGAGATTATCTTTCAAACCACTCATAATCACACCACACATTTCGCCTACTTCTTTCAATTCCGCTTCATCAATCTCAATGGTGCTATCTGAACTGGTTTTGTCATCTACAGTCTCCGGTGGAGTTTCAATGACTTCCAGATCTTCCACACCATCCTTATCTTGAACCTGTTCCTCATCCTCAAATTCCAAGGTAGAGTCTTCTATTACAGGTTCAATCTTATTATGACAAAGTTCTTCTTGTTTGACAACAAGTTTTTCTATAGCCTTGGATACAGCATCCAAAGTCGAAGTTAAAGAATCAATTGCATTTTGAACCTTCAACTCCAAAGCAGAAACCTTTTTATCCAATTCCTCTCCCGGTTCAGGCTTAGTAGGAATATCCTCAACGCAACCTTCAGGAGTTTTGTCTACCACTTTATCTGGTTCTTTAGGGGCAAGGGATTGTTTTTCAATTTCTTCAATAACCTTTACTTTATCAGTGTAAATACGATAAGAATAACCATGAACCATATTGGGATCGGCCCATTCAAAATCCTTTATGTAGTCTACAGAATAGGTAATCTCAACATCTTCAATCTTAGGTTCAACAGTAATTCCCTTTTCATCCTCAAACTGCACTTGGTAATAGTAAGTCTTGGCTGTCTTATCACCAAATTCTTTTGCAAAGTCAATTGCAAGATCCTTATCAAATTCCGTAGGATCAAAGGAGTACCCAACAGCTATGTCCTTCTTACCTTCAGGGTGTTCCCCATCAATTGCTGTTGCCACAATAGCAAAAGCACCCTTTACCCCATCAATAGGAATCTGTTTCGGAGAAGCAAACTGTCCCACATCTCTAATAGGATAGAAAAGCCAATTATCTTTCCTACGGGAAAAAAATTCAGGATAACCAATATCCAACATGCTTTTGACCATACCAGCTTCCTCAAAGCTCAAGTTCACATTGGCATTGGGATTGGCAGGGACCGCAACAGCAGATACTTCAAGCAATTCCATCTTTGTAAATTCTTTACCACCAAACCAGGGATTGGCTTCATCCCTTGGAGTTGATTCAATTCCACGAAAGCCAACACTAAAAGAAGTTAGAAATCCATTTGCATACTTGTTAAATATTTTCTTGGAAAAATCATCGTTGCCATCAAATTTGGGTTTGAACAAAAGCCGTTTGTTTGTTGAGTCCACCCATGTACGCATTGACTTAGCAACAGGGAGTTCCCAATAGTTGTGGGACCAAGGAATAACAGGGTTCTTTTTAAAATTCTTCAGATCCCATCCACCTTGCCTAAGAATATCTTTGTCCCGGTCCTCATCTTCAGTTGAAGCAATTGCCACAAAGGTAAGATTGGCATCATCTAATTGCTCAATCTTAATCCCAATGAGATCCGCGCCCATGACAGGCGCACCATCCTTTTTAATAGGCTGACCACTCTTACTTTTCAATTGATATGCCATAATAATTCTCCTTTTATTTTTCCGTTACTAATTCACAGTCACAACTTAAACTGAAAATCTCACCAGGAAATCTAATTTGGTGAATCCCAAGTTTAAAGGAATCAAAGGTTTTCTTTTCCTTTATTCTCCCTTTGTGACCACATTCGTTGCTATTAACCGTCCAAACCATAGATTTCTGCTGTGATCGCATAACCAAATAATTAGCAAAATTAATAGATGCTCTAATAACATAATTATTTATTTTGGAAAGTCTTGGATTAGAATCAAAGCTCTCTTTAACATGATCATTCCAAACATCCATCCCGGTCTTGGTCTTATCAATTGTTTCCCAATACTTTTTAGAAATCTCTTTAGAAATTAATTCAGGCCAAGGATCATTCTTAATTAAAACTTGCATTTCATCTAATGTTTTACCAAAGAGCACATCCCCGAATACCTCTACCATTGAACATATTCCAGACTTAATAGTTTCTGGAATTAAATCCCAATCAAGCATACTATCTGTTTCTATTGTTAAAGATTTAATTATTGCCTCATTCCAAGTGTCCCTTGTTTTAGACTCTATAGTTACTATATCATTTTTGTTTGTCCCTTGTCCAGAAATTGATCTTCCTGGTGTGGGGGCATCATCTCTTGGATCAGAACCATCGGGGGAAGGTCTGGTGTCACCACCTGTATTCGGATCTGAATTGCCTGTACGATCAGGTTTAAGTGCAGCAGCAGTTACTTTATCAAGATCCTCAATATCAATGTATTTATTCGGAATTAAAAGACGATCACCATTGGGTTTCGGCCCCAAGTTCAAATGGGTTTTTCTATACTCATTAATCGTCATTGCCGGAAGTCCACCCAAGTAAGTCTTTGCTTCCAGCACTTCTAACTGTCTATCCCTTGGAATTGGATTTTCATGTTTAACTTGCAAACGCTCATCAAATGTTTTACAAATACCTTCAGTTAATTCCTCATCCCACAAAATTAAACGTGGCCCAACAGATTCACGGTTAAAAGAAATATCGGATTGAACAGATCCCGCACGATTGGAGTCCGTACCACCTAATTTAGATTCAGGGACACGATAACAAGCCAAAACTTTTGTCTTGCTCCATTGAGCCAAATTTAAAAATTCAAAATCTTTATTAGCAAAACTCAATTGTACAGGTTTTAATCCAGAATCCAAAACAGCAACGTCATGGAAATTCCCCTGATACTTTTCCTTCCAACGAGCTTTAATCTCATCAGCTTTATCTTGCCCAATAGGAACCTCAGTAGCCAAAGCAAAATCTGTTCTTGCACTATTCTTAAAAAAATCCCTTTCATAAATTTCAATGTACTTATCCAGATCCGTAGCATACGCCTGTGATTGGATAGGACTCATGGGTTCATAGGGATTTTTAGGATTAGGGTAATTAATTACAATTAATTCTCTAATATCAAAATCTATCCAGCCACCTTTACCAGATCTGAATATATATTTAACTGTGGGATTAAGCATGTTCCCACTAACCTCAGTCTTCATGTAATCTTCCATGTTCAAAGGCCAGATCTCCCAGGCTTGACCAAGAAGATTTTTAACAGGGTATATAACAGTCATTCCAGTTAAATCTAATTGAATAGAACAAAACTGTTTAATAAACCTAAAGGTCATTAAATCATTCGGATGTGTAAATGGCTTTGTAAATATTTTGTAGTTTTTATTTTTGGTAGATAATTCCTCTTGGGTATCCTTATTATAAAATTTGTACTCAAGGGTGGAAACACGATCAGCAATTAAGGACACACAAGAATAAACCCAAGACTTATATGCTTCTAACTGTTGCTTAGTTCCTGTCAGTAATCTACCACCATCAGATTGTTCCCTTGTGATCATCTGCCGAAGTTGTTCATAACTTTTCTTTCTTCCAAAGTTTACATCATATCCAAGGATTTTCATTCTACCCTCCACGTTGATTTGGCATTAGCCATTAACGTACTGTCACCGTTTCAGCATTAGCTGAGATTGATGTGGGTCAATACACGTTGGGGCCACCACTACCCCTCATGAGTTGAACCGCGCCCTGCCTGCTGAACCAAAGAGCCATTACTATATCCGTTGTTTCAAAAAATGGATGATGCAAAAACTCTTGATAAAGTTTCATCCAGGCATTGTTAGCATCTACCTCCCCGACTTTAGGTTCTTGTTCAAAACAAAACATCCATTCATTATTTTCAAATTCTTTCTCAATGCTTGGTAATCCTACAAGGGGATCTGCTTTGTTGCTGCCAGTTAGAAATCCTTCAATCTTAATTCTAAACCGTCTGTACTTTTCCTCACCTAATGTAGAAATGAGCATGTCCACCAATGCATCCTGAGTACCGTTGTTTTCAGCAACGAATAATTCCACCCCATATTTTTGATAGAACTTTACCATGTAGTGAGGTAATTCTTGTGATCCACGCAAGCATACAACTTCAACAGGAACCTTCATACCAGAAAACCGATTAATTGCTAACACCACCAAAACCGTACCGGGACGTTTCTTTCCAGCGAAGTCAATACCAGCAATAAATATCCAATTCTTTTCATTTTCAATTAGTGCTTTGGGGGCAATACCAAAATGGCAACATTGTCTGAAGTGGGAAAAAGTTTTATCCGCATCGGTATAAGGAACCAAACGATAACCACGATCAAAGTCACGCTGACCAAGGCTTTTCAAACGATCAATCAGATCATCCTTATTAAACAGAGTCCACAAAGGCAATTCATATGTTTCCCCAAAGGAGTCTTTATAAATTAAATGGTTCAAGTCTTCAGCTACAGCAATCTCCATCCAGGCCCATATGGGATTGGATTGGATCATGTTGGCTAAATCGTTCTCATGCCATTTATTCATAAGAACTACAACTTCAGAATTGCCGGGGGTAAGTCGGGTCAACCAGACGTTTTTAAAAGTTTCCTCAATCTTTTTTCTCATGGTAGGCTCAAGAACTGCTGTCTTGAGATCTTGCGGATCATCGAAGATAATTAAATTAGCACGACCACCTAAAGCTGTTGACAAAATTCCGTATGCTTCTACCGTACCATCCTTGGACATTGCATCCCGCTTAACTGTAAACCGTTGCGATCCCCAAATGGATGTTGACTGTACATGCGGGGCAAGTCTTTTGAAATCCTCATCCTTGGAAATGTAATCCCTCAAAGCTCTACACCGCTTTACCGATTCTGTTTCAGACACATGGACAAGCTTAATCAATAAATTTGGATCTTGAGCAATTCGATATAAAGCATACCCAACGCAGATCTGTTCAGTCTTACCATGCCCGAAAGCCCCCAGGATAAGCATTTTATTGAAACCAGCAGCTTTAGCCTTACGAATAAAACGATGCATGACATTATGAACAGCTTCATTTTTTACAGCATTACCAGAACTGTCTTTTAATACCTGAAAAGTAAAAACTTCAGATTTCTTAGGAAGGAGTTCACGATGGTCAACATCAATCTGGTCAACCAATTGGCTGAGATTGGCTTTGAAGAAATTCTTTATATCCCCATCTAAAGCGGAGTACATATAATTATCCTAACTTCTGCTGTTCGATCATTTTCATTTCCTGGGCCACACCAATAGCATGTTCCGAATCAATCTGATTAAGTTCCTGTAAAATAAGTTTTCTGATATTGGGATCTACCCGATTAACCACCTGAATAACTGCGTTCATAAAACTATTGATCTTAATCTCATACTCATGCTTGATCGTATCCTTCTTACCGTACTTCTTAGGGAACTTTCTTTCAAGGAACCATGCGGAAGCTTGCCATTGGCCCATGCTACCAGCCGTTGCAATATTCTGGATATGCTCAAACTCACAAGTAGCTTGACATTTCTGGACAATTTCTTCAAAATCAGGATCAGACCTGAATGAATCCAATTTGTACTGACTGATGTTATTCAGCTTGGATGCCTCAATCAGATCCATGCCGTACTGCATGGTTTCAATCAGTTTCATTTTCAGGTACATATCTTCAGCAGACGTTGAGAGATCATCGGTGTTTAGGGAAGGATGTTTAGGAAAAATCTTCAACCGTTTCATAAGTTCTCCAGATTTTTTGATAATTTACTATTATTTTATATGTAAACCTATAAGAATGTCAAGTGATCTTATGAAAAAACCAAGATTTGGAAAACGGCAATCCCCAATCAACAGATTTAATATTCCCTCAGAGGAAAGTGATTTTCTCAGAATATTTCAGATTGCCATGTCTGAAAAGATGATGCTTATGGAGTGCGGGGAGTTTGACAGGGATAAATTTCAGAAGTTTTTATACAGGAAGCTTCACCGGGATGATAAAAAAATTGGGCTTAAAGTCAAGCCCCTGCTGCTCAGTTGCAAGGTTGACCCAAATTTTTACCTTGACATACAGGAAGCAGCAAAGGAGATGTTTGGGGAATGTGTCCCGATGAATGAGCTAATTTCTTTTCTTTTGGATTACTTTGCAAGAAATTACGGGAGGGAAGATCAATCAGAGGCAATGCCGTTGTTCGTGAGGAAATATTGGGGAAGGAGCAAGATCAATCTAAACCGCTTACAGGCTAAGTTTGGCCCATACTTCAAAAACCACGTTGTATCGTTCCGCACCTGAGTAGTTCCAAGTAAAAATTCTTGACACCCATCCAAGTATAGTGTATAATAAATCTTGTTTTTAATTTTAATGAGTACAAAAAGTTTGAGGGGGTCAGCCCCGACAAGACCGACCCCCTCACCTGAACCACACCACAACACGAAGGAGAGAAACATGAAACACAAGACCCCAAACGATCAACAATCTAATCGGATGAGGATGATATGAATAATATAATACAACCCCCCTATCTATGTCAAGCAAAAAGTGCATTTAAACTTTTTGATCAAACTGCCACCAAATATTGCCAAGATTTATTAAAATTAAAAAACTATCCTTGGGGTAGAGCATCAAACCCAATTCAATTTTATATTTCATTAGGGCATACAAAAATAAGTAAAAATCAAAAGCTACTTATTAAATTTTTTCACATAGAATATTTTAGCAGAGGAAAAGCTTGTTGGTTAAAAAGAAAAAATATAATTAAACAATCCAAAATTAATCCAAACATGAATCCATGCAATCTCACCAGAGTTATTGGTGAACTTGTAAAAAGAGGAATATTATTAAAATTAGTATTAGAAACAGGAAAATTTAAAAGAGTATATCTCCTACCAAATATCCAATCTGAAGAACAAACCCAAAAAGAATTTAAAGAATTTGAAGAAAAAGACCCAGGAATATCTTTTTCTTATGAAAATTACAATAAATTTATAAGGTAACAAAGAAACTGATACCAGGGGGGGTATCAGTTTGTGTTGTAACTCAATTTAATTATTGACAAAAAAATGGCCCCTTTTAATATATACAATAACCAATATAGTAATATGAACATTACTATGTTCTATGAACCAACAAAGTACATAGTTATTCACAAACTACTTCGTAGTTTGGGGAATCAATAAGTTCTTTGTTGGATGCCCAAAAACGGGCATCTAACTTAAAAACACTTTGTATTTAAAATAGACCACTTTGAACCCAAATGTACATCTTTGTAAGGAGGAACCATTAAATGCCAGCCACAGCCCTCTCTGCTCGTTTGGTGTTAAGGAAAAAGGATGCCCCAAACCCCATTGACCATATTGAGACAGGTTTATATCAAAAATTAATCAAAAATGAATACAAGCGTGAGTGCCTATCTATTTCAGAACAAAATGACCTTTGTTCCATTGTTGAAAATAAACTTGATATTGATATGAAGGATCTATTAAAACCACTTTCTTTGGGAAAAGGGTACTATACTAATAGGAATACAAAACAAAGGTTCGTTACTAAAATATATGAAAGCATATTTAAAATGCTTGTTACCCTATGTGAAAATAACATTCAAATAGATTATGATATGGGATTGGAATTATGTAGTTTCTGGAATGAGATGGTTGTTAAGCAAGATAGTAATGATTTTACTAAAATCCAAATAAATAAAACTTCTAAGAGATTAATTAGTTCTTCTATAGCACTTACCTATGCTCTGCACTTCAAAGCTAAATCCGTAGATAAAATAAAAAATGCCATAGTGATGATTTTAAACAAAGAGAGCAGAATTGTTAATTACTCAAGACATAAGTATTCTATCTATGAAATTTTTACAGATAAAATGATGAGCACCAAAAATTTTGAATTGTTATTTGATATTGTAGACCCAAAAAAATTCAGACAACATTATTATTACAAGGGGTCCAGGCATGAGGATCTATTTAATGGAAAGTTTAAAAGCACATTCATAAATGTATTTTTCAGCCACAATGAAATAAAAGGGAAACTAATATTTAATAAACATAAAAAAGATCTATCAATATGGTTTGACACAATTTCAGATTATTTTACTTCAAGCTTTTCTCTTAGAAATACCTGTGGGTTAAAGTTAATTAGCAGCAATGGGAACATTAATTCCCTCTTGGAAGAATATTTTATTTTTCTTACCACTCAAAAATCAAACCCTCTGCCAACAGACCTGATAAAAGAAGGATGGTGGTCTTCATTTGTAGACCATGTTCGGTATACATACGGCTATTCCGACTTCTGGAAGATAAAAATTAAAAGTAAAAGTTGACAAGTGAGAAAAGAAATAGTAAAGTTGGATGAAGTCATAGTTGAAAGGGGGCATGGTTTATGGTTCAACATTACAACCAAGAAGATTTTTACAAACTGCCTGATTGGGAAAAACTCAAGCTGAAGCGGTCCCGTTCAAAGTATCGTGGGTATCGTATGATGACCCAGGATCAAGAGTCCATTCGCCGGGAAGCTATCTATGATATTTGCGCTCACTTTGGAATGACCACCGTTGGGCAATTAGATGAAGATGCATTTTTCACGATGAAAAATCTATGGCCCATAAAAATAGAATACTTTGTTACTCCAAAAACTCTGGAATATTTTCCAGTGAAAACCCTTTGCCAGTTTGGGTACTGCTCTTTCTGCGTCCATTATGAGGGCTATACAAAGAGCGATAAACTCAGAACCAATGTAGTCCCATTCAAAGGCATATGCACCAAGGAAGAACAGGATATAGTTCCCCACGATGCCCGTTGCTGTAATTGGGAATTAGGCACATTCCATGTGCAGTTGATGTACATTCAAATTGAGCGTGTGCTTGATAATTGTGCCAATTACAATTTTAATGAATATATTAAAGACCTGGAAGATTTTAATTTCTGGAATTATTTCTTCCAAAACAACTAACTGCCTGAGAGGTTACTATGGTTAAACGGCATAAGCTTGGATCTACAAAGAAACTAAAGTTATCAATTAAACCGGAAATGCTTGTGGATACTAAAAAAATGTTTGTTTCAGATTTCAGCCTTACGGACAATGAATCCCTGGCCTTATTCGGGGCAGATAATGTCAAAAAGTTCATCGACCAAAAAAATATAGTTAATTTTGAAACATTTTTGTTGACAGAAGAATTTTTAGATATTAAAATAGACCGTAACAAAATGCTGGAACCGATTGATAAGGGTGACATGATTGCCTTTGAGTCGGTAGGTCAATCCAGCAAAGAATTGGTAATCTGGTTCATAGAGAATTTTCCAAACTGTGTGTTTTACCCAATAACAGAGTGGTTTGGTCAAAAAGTAAACACTCTGATTTGCATATTGGGAAATCCTCATGGCAAGCCTGTTGGTGTGGTTAAAACTATTAACTAAAGGAGAATCAAAAAATGGCTAAGAAGAAAGTTGCACCCAAGGTAGTGAACAAACTGAAAAGCAAGTTGGCGGCAAAGCGGAAAGCGTCTGGTACTGAAAAGAAACGTCCCGGCAGACCCCCTTCCAAAAAGCCTGTTGTTGGTTTTGAAATTACAAGCAAGGATCAGAACAAGCTTGGAAGTGATTTCGCCAATCTTCAGAAGACTTTTGATTCTGTCGGGGAACAGGTCAGCAAGCTTGCTTTTGAAGCTGCCCCCAAGTCTGCAATGAGCGCAATTAAAGAAATCATTGCACTTCAGAAGGGAATGAAAACCTTTTGCAAAACCGTTCGCACCGTCAAGAAGAATTTGAAACCCAAGTACGGGGAAGTCCCGGCGTAGTAAGTTGGGAGTCGCATAGCGTCTTCCAACTGCTTTAACATACCCCCTGAGAGAGTCGCATAGCGTCATTCTCAGGGGGATTTTTTTACCCCTTGACTTAACTTGGACGTATTGGTATATTAAGTTTGGTTGTTTAAATAAATAATTAAAGGTGGTTTTTATGGTTACAAAAAAGTATGGAGAATTTAAATGCCCTCTTTGTCCAGAGGTATTCCACATTAAAAAACAATTAGACGGTCACTTAGGAGGGGCGCACCGTAGGAACATTACCAAGACAGGGGGAGTACCCAAGTGCAAACATTGCGGAACCCGTTTATATGAGGGCAAGAATTGGGGCATGTGGGCTGTTAAACAAAGGAATTTAATTTGTAGTATCTGCAAAAATAGATTAAATCGGGAATCACATCAAAGAACAATGGCAAGAAAAAAAGAAGCTTTTGAAAATGCAAAGATGAAAAGAAGGGCAGGGAAAGGAGATTTATAATGCCTTTACCAATTGTTGATATTGTTGATTTCCTAAAAAACACATTATCCCTCAAGGATCAACAACATTTAGATTTGGGTCTATCCCACCTGGAATTTGAAAGTGGAAATATTTCCCTTTATGAAACGATCTGTCTTTGTTCAATTATAAAAATAATGGAACCCAAATTAGTTATGGAGTTTGGAACATTCAACGGTCGTACCACAATTAACATTGCCCACAATTTGCCAACTGATGGTAGAATTATTACCGTAGATCTTCCGATCCAAAACAAAACAGTAGGAACCATTACAAAGCTTAAAACAAAATTTAAATTGGCTGATGGCAGAATAGACCCCAATGATGAGTTAGGCTTTGTAGGGAAATCCAAATTCTTTGAAAACCATGTGTATAAAGCCTCTGGAAGAATTCAACAGGTTTGGTCAGACACCGCAATGTTAGATCCTGATCATATAGAATGGAAAGATAAAGTAGATCTATTTTTTATTGATGCTTCCCACACCTATGAAAATTGTTACAATGATTCTTTTATTGCTTATGAAATAATCAAGAAATATGGAATAATTATTTGGCATGATTACAATGGCTGGCCGGGAGTTACCAAAGCACTTGATCAGATTGATTCTAAATTAAATAAGGTTATTAAAATAAATCAAATCAAAGACACTTCACTTGCTGTTGGAATGGTTATGTCCAAGGAGGGCATGGATCTATGGTAGACATGATTGTTAGACTTGGAGATCGTTTAATTAATATCGGGGAGATCGCTTTTATTGAAAAATCATTTGAAGAAGTAAACAAAGATTACAAGCATGTTCGTTTTATTTTTAAAAGTGGTAAAGAAGAAATAATTAATATTACAAATAAAGAGTATGAAAATTTAATGGAGTACTATAGCTCCCTTTGTCCAGATCTTAATGATGATTATACCCGCAAAATGATGGTGCAGCACATTATGAACCAGAGAACTCAAATGGTTCAACAAATGATGAGTGAGGGCAAAATACCAAGAACCGACTTCCCTGATCAAATGGGTGGAGGGGGAGGCAGATTAGTCCCAGGAAACTCAGAGGGGAGAGGACCGGCAATCCGATGAAAATAGGAAATCTTAAAATAAAAAAAGATTATTCCAGAAGAAAAACCATGTGGGGGGTTTATGCCAGAACTGGAAAAGGGATCTGGCAGATTTGTGAATTAGAAAACAAAGAACTCATATTTAATCTCCAATATGATGCTTGCGGATTTCTTGCTGCTCTATATGAGGAACATACTGATAGGGAGGTTAAACAGAAAATTCATGGTAATCAATCACTTTCAAAAAAAGGCGTGGGGGCATGAGTTTTGGATTGTTAATAGTGAACAGTATTGTGGAAAAATTTTATCTGTAGATAATCATTGGAAAGTATCTTATCACCATCATCAAATTAAGCATGAAACATTTCATATTTTAGATGGTCACATTTATTTTAAATTCGATGGTAGAGAGTTTAGAATGAAAAAAGGAATGACCATAGTAATCCCACCCCACACCAATCATAGCTTTGGTGGACTTTCCACCTATCCAGCACAAATGTTAGAAATATCTACAACCCATTCAGAAGACGATAGTTACCGTCAAGATGAAAGTCATCAAATAAAACATGATGAATTTATGCGCTGGTTTAATTTGCCATATTATAACCCAATAACAACTTTAAATTGTGAGGATGAAAATGAGTGCATACTGCCATAGTAATATGAGGATGCATATTTCTGTTCTTCTATTTGCTTTTCTACTTTTAATTGCAGCTTTGTTTTTTGTATTAAGCCATGTACAAGCAGGGGTAGTGCAATCCCCACAAGTAACTATTTATCAATGCTATACAAGTGATCCATTAACGATTGCTTGGGAAAACCCTGATGCTCTATTAGCAGAATTTTACCTTTGGAATATTGGAGAACAAAAAAAATATAGAATTAATACCAGCATTGGCACACAAAAGACTTTCAAATTACCACGAACTGGCTTATACTCATTCTATATCAGATTTAAGCTTCTTGATAACACCTATACAGAATGGACAAATTCATTAGAAAGCGATTTTTGTAAAATAATTCCTATTGGTCAAACAGAATATGTCCCAGGAGCATGGGTTATTTATGGGCATGTAGCTCCACCTACTTCATAAATAGTGGAGTTAGAAAGGGGGGATGCAGGGGATAATTAAAATAAAATCTGCGGCAGATAGTTTTAATTAATTAACTTTAAAAAGGAGATTTTAAAATGGCAAGTGCAGTTCTTAAATTCAAACCGTCTGAGAGTGAGGATGTTGTTGGCTATAAACTTTACATGAAACCCTTTGAGGCAGAAGTTCCTATTACCAAGGACAATGCCACTATTGTACTGGATCTTGGGAAACCTGCGGCTGATGCTGCTGATGGGTATATCAAGATTCAGCTTGAAACCGTCCCTGAGATTGCTGCTCTGGATGGTTTCTATGATCTTGGTGTTGCTTCCTTTGATGAGGTTGGTAATGCTTCTGTGCTGCTTACTCAGGGGCTTGCTAACATCGACCTGGACTTTATTGCCCCGGTCCCTCCTACGGATGGAAGCGTCTATTACGTTTAGTAAGGCGTATTTACCGAAAGGTAAAAAAGATCCTATTCATAGTGGATATTATAGTTCGTGGGTTAAATACTGTTTTGGAAGGATCTTTAAAAAATACGCAGCTTACGGAGAGTGTTCTTGTAGAAGTTGGGGTACAGAAAATCCAAATAAAAATGTTGCAAGATACAATTACAAAGCAACAAATAACTTTGGATTTGATGTACCAAGAGGTTAGAAAACTCCGTAAGAAAATAGACAGCTTCCTAAGTTGGTAATCCCCCTTACTGGATATGGGGGGAGTAAAATCCCCCCATAACTTTAACCACATGATACGACACCAGCTAAAAATAAAAATTGAACCCTTCCAATGCCCTATGTTCAGGGTGTTAATTTCTGAGTGCAATCTTCATTGTGACTTCTGCACAATTCCTTTTGAAAAAAGAACTCTGTTAAAAAACAGCAAGCCCCCAAGTACCAGGGTAGTCAATATTCAAAGTGAGGATTATGATGTTCTTATTGATAGAACTACTAAATGGGGAAATAAATTTAAAGTAAAAGAACATGGAAGACAAAAAGCCATATCCTTATATAAAGATTGGATTTTAAATAACCAAAGTTTAATGAATAGTTTACCAGAATTAAAAGGAAAAAGATTGGGGTGCCATTGTTCCCCTGCTGTTTGTCATGGGGATATTTTAGTTGGTCTGGTAAATCAGCATTGTAAATAGGGGGTAATCATGCAAACAGCTTCCGATTTAAAATTAGTTCTTCTTCAAATACTTGAAGATGTGTTCCAAGATAATTCCAATGTGCAAGCTACCCAACAAATGGGAGTGCAGTTATCCAATGCTGTTAAGCGTGAAGGAATAGTTATAATTCAAAATCAAAATGTGGAAATATTTTCTAAAATGATGCCTTTAATGGTAAAGGCTCTTAAAATATGTGATCTTATAGAATCCCCTAAAATTAATCAAATTATAGAAGTGCAAAAAGTATTACCACCACCAATCGACATGGACGTAGATCCCATAGATGATTGCTGCAATTGGCTTTATGAGAATAATTTTAAATGGAGTGCCATGCAAGACCTGATGAAAGCCCGTTATTTAGAATTTGTAACTGGTAAATTCAGAACAAAAATTGAAGCAGCTAAATGGTTAGGAGTTGGAAGTACCTATTTATGTAAACTCACTAAAAAACCCAATGAAAAGGATCTTACTGATGCAGGGGATAACTGACAACGTGATGCGGGAAAGAGTTTACAGAAAGACTTCTGGAAAATGTTTTTATTGTGGAAGGAATATATCTCTAAAGGGGGAAAGCAGTAAAAAAGACTATATGACCTGTGATCATCTAATACCAAGATCTAAAGGGGGCAATGCCCACTTCCATAATTTAGTACCAAGCTGCAAACGATGTAATAGGATTAAAGGAGATACCAAAACCATAGAACAGTTTCGATTTGAACTAACTATGGATCACTTTCAGAAAAGATATGGCGTTAGATTTACACAAAAGCACCTTGTATTTTTAAAGTCCATAATGGAAATTCATGTCCCTATAAAAAAATTCATTTTCCATTATGAGAACCATAAAAATTTATATGATATGGCTGAACCATTGTTGCTATTAAAAGAAAACCAATATTGAGGTAAAGTAACATGATGAAATTTAAATGCAGCAATTGTGGCAATGTTATGACTTCTATAACACTACTCAATAGATATAACACAGAAGAAAACTCAGTTAAATGCCCAAGGTGTGATTCAAGTTTAAAATTAAGACACTATGCAAGAGAAACACCTTTATCAGAAATCATCAAAGAAAGAAATAAGATATTTTGGATTTTGGCTATGTGCTCTGTTCCTATTCAAGTGATTGTTTATTTAAAAATGATTCTTTTAATAAGGGGGTACTAATGTTTAATCCAATTAAACAACAAGCTAAAATAACTACAGACTTATCCAAAATTGATGATGCCCAATGCTTACAATGCCAGAATACAAAATTCACGATGTTGGGTACTATAAAAATGATCAGCCCCATTCAATCCTCAAGTGGTAAATGGGATACAGCAATACAAACGGCCTGGGTATGTTCTGCTTGTGGACTTCCATTCAATGCTAATGATTGGCTGCGGCATGAAGCAGACGAATTAGCCAAGGCCCAAGGAAAACACTAATGGAAAGAATTAGCGTACAAGAATTGGCAATCTTATTTGAGATCCCAATTGGGAGTGTGCCTAGTATTTCCCCAATGGAAGAATCCCAATTGAAAAAACAGGTTGCTGAATTCAAGGCTGTATTTAAAAAGCAATATAGAATTCTTGTTAAAAAATATCACCCTGATGTTGCAGAGAATAAAGAATTAGCCCATGAGAAACTTATTCAATTGAATAAATATATGAAAGCTATTAATTCTATGGTAATTAAAACAGTGCAGATACAACGACCTATTGTTTCTGAGTTTAGATTTGAATTTAGGTTTAATACACATACAAATACTTCTGGACAATATTATTGGACTAACAGCACAACATCATAAAAAAGGGCTTGACTTGGATGATTTTTTATGAGATAATCCAAGTATTGACCTAAACCACTAACCAAACGACAAAGGAGGGAACATGGGTTATTTCTTTGGTGTAAATGAACATGAAGATTTTATAATGGAAACCTGTTTTGAGTGTGGAATGAGATTCGCCTATCCAAAAGCAGATTATGAAATATTTAGAAAGTCACATGAAAGTTTTTATTGCCCAAAAGGTCATAACCAATACTATGCAGAAAAAACAAGGGAAGAAAAATTAAAAGAAGAATTAGATCGTATGAAAAAAATATGTGAGTCCAGATTGAACACAATTAGTTATGTAGAAAAACAATTTTATGGAATGAAAGGGTATGCTGCTAAACTAAAGAAAAGGATTAGCGCAAATGAAGAATGAACTATTGGGGGAATTTAAAATTGGGGATAAGGTTCTTGTAAAAGGTGAATTTAAACCCGCTTATAGTCAGGGTAATAAAAAAATAGCAATAGAGATGTGGTTTAAAAATCCAAAATTTGGTGTAGTTTGCGGAGCATCCCATAAATATCTTGGGACATATAAGGATATTGGGGATGATGAGTATGATCAACCATACTTATCTGTTGAAAAAGTAGTTACTATTTGGAAAGTTGCTTTGGGCCTATTAAATACACCACTTGATTGTTTAACAGAACAATTGGAAAAGTCGGTGATAAATTTTGAAATCCCAATTAGGTACTATGCAAATAAGGAGACATGATGAAGCGATTACTTATAGGACTTGGGGTAGTTGCTTTTTTAATACCCCAATACTGTGAAGGATCGCCAATTGATGAGAAAATTAATATGGTAATAAATGAGGTTTTAAAAGAATTATCTCCAGAAATTCCAAATAACATTGCAACAAAGACTCTATTAAAATTAACAGCAGCAGTTGAATCAGATAATGGTAGAATTACAAACAGCAATTCATCAATTGGTGTATGGCAATTAACCGGGACCACTATAAAGTATATCCAAGAGTGGTTATGTAAAAGAGAGTCCTTATGTAAAAAAGTGGGCCGATTAAATACCAAATCCACCCTACATTATCATGCAGCATTAGCAATTATTTATTATAGTTCAAGAATTAATTTATCAGAAATTAAAGTATCTAAAAACCCAACAAATTATGAAATATATAATTTAGCTACTATTTGGAAAAAAGAATATAATACATGGAAAGGATCTGGAAAGGCTGATGATGCCTTTAACAAATACAAGCTATTTGCGGAAAGGAGATGACAAATGTATTTAAATGGGAATTTGTGGGAATATGAAATACTACAGATTCTTTTAATAGCCAGCACAATTATTAATTTTGCTTTTGTTTATACTGCTATTAAAGAATGGTACAAAGAAAGACAAATGAAAAAACTATGGGATGGTTATGAACCAGACCCAATGACGCTGACCTGTTATAATTGTGTTTCAAGGAATATGTGTGTTTTTGCTGATGATCCCTATAACACTCAAGGAGATTGCTTGGCATACAAGTAGAAAGGATCTTAAATTGGTATCAAACCTGGAAATCATATTCAATTGCAAAGTATGCGGCCTGAAGCTCACTCTGGAAGAAAAAGAAATTAAACCAAAGAAGATCTTTGGAGATGAAGTAAGCAATGCAAAGATTCTCCTTATTAAAAAAGCAATGCGAATTGGATGGTTATTTGACATTAAAGATTGCACCTGTCCAGCATGTAGAACCGACAAGGGAAGAAGTTGAGAAGGTTAGACAACGTGCAATTAGCAATCTCTGCACTTACGCGCATGGGTATGTGAAGGTAGGAGTAGATGCAGAGCAATTAAAAGGTATTTGTGACTTGGCTTTGAAAGTAAAACCCAAACGGTTAAAACTGAAGGTGAAAAAATGAAAAAACTATTTCTTACTCTAATTGCTTCTTTATTGATTTGTAGTTGTTCCTATAACCTTTATGTTGTTCAGATGCCCTCTCAAGATGCTAAAGAACTACTTAAAGAAGGAATGTCCCAATCAAAGGAACCCATAGCAGCAACAGGAGCTATCGGAGATGTGTCCAAAGCACCCAATAGAAATTTTACAGATGTTCGTAATTCAGGAAATATAGTTTATCTAACAATTGATTCCCAAACTCCAAAAGTTATTTCTACTGCTGCTTCTATTCCTGTTAGCGTTACACCTGTTCCATAGGAGGATACATGCTATCTCTGTTAAACCCCAAAGATGTTCACATTCTGGTTATTGGCGATATAATGCTGGATATTTATAACTATGGGGATGCTCATAGAATTTCTCCTGAAGCTCCGGTCCCTGTATTTCACTCTAAAGAAAAGAAATATTATTTAGGTGGTGCTGCTAATACTTTTGCTAATCTTTGTAATATGGGGATAAATGCTCATTTGTTTGGAATTATTGGAGATGATGCAAATGGAGAATTTGTAAAAGGGATGATTCTTGATTTAAGTCCTGTTAATTCAAACTATATAATTCAACAGCCCATGAAATCCACTATTACCAAGGAAAGAATAGTAGCACGTTCCCAACAAATTGTAAGAATAGATACAGAAGAAGTTGAAAGTATATATGGGCTTCAAGTTGATCTATTTGCAAATGCTTTTGAAGGCTTGTCCCATAATACTTGGAATATTGATGCTATTATTATTTCTGATTATGGAAAAGGAATGATCAGTCAGCAATTCATGAGTGCCATGCGCCATAACCCCTCATTCTTTTCTACCAATGTATATATCGACCCCTACCCATTGCACAAAGAAATGTATTCCTACTCCTTTTGCATTACTCCCAATAAGAAAGAGTTTGAAGAAATTGGAAGTGCTGCTTATATAATGGATTCCTTAAAAATAAATAAGATTGTGGGAACAGAAGGAGAAAATGGAATTCATGTTTATAGCAAAGAAGGTAATTTCCATGTACCTACCGAAGCTCAAACAGTCTATGATGTATCGGGTGCAGGGGATACCGTAATTGCTGCTCTTGCTGCAACTAAGTCAATGGGCTTTTCTTTTATAGATTCTGTTATTCTTGCGAATAGGGCAGCAGGGAACGTGGTTTCACAAATGGGTACTACTGCTGTTGATCCGGTTTTCATGAAAGAAATTATAAGAGAGGCCAGCTATGCCGGTAATTATGCCAAATCCAGTTAGAGAAAACAAAATTGGTAAATTTGAAATAGACCAAAGGTTCTTGGAGGATGAACCCTATATAGTTTTAAAGATTATGGCAAAAGTAATTACTGTAGAAACAAGATCACATTATTATAACAGATCAATTGAGTATATTGGTTATAGTAATGAATTTGAACCATGTCCAGAGACAAATGTAACTCCTTTATATAATATCATAGTAAATCGGGATGGGGAAAGTGACAAAATTAGTTTTAAAAGGGAAATAGATGAAGACAAATTTGATAAACTCAGAAAAATATCTTATTAGGAGGAAGTCATGGCAAAGAGAGCATTATTGGCTGGAATTAATCAATACAAATCAATTAACGGATTAAATGGGTGTATTAACGACATTACCAATGTGAGAGATATTCTTAAAACATTCTTTGGTTTTGAAAATGCTAATATCAGGATGCTTGCTGATAGCAGAGCAAGCAAAGCTGCAATTCTGGATCGTCTTGGTAATCTGGTTGTATCTGCTGTTTCTGGTGATAAGATTATCTTTCATTTCTCCGGTCATGGTTCACAAATTAGGGATCGTCATGGGGATGAACTATCCGATGGTCAGGATGAGTTGATTTGCCCTTGGGATATGGATTGGGAAAAAAGTTATATTCTGGATGATGATCTTGCAACTATTATAAAGCAACTCCCTCAAGGAGTTGAATTGGAAATACTCCTTGATTGTTGCCATTCTGGTACTGGTACACGAAATTCATTAATTATGGAAGAACATCCAAGAAGCTATCGTTATTGCCCACCCCCAATTGATATTTCTTCAAGGGCAGATGGTGAAGACCCAGGATTTGTAAATAAAATGTTTGATTGTGTAAAAACATATGACCCATCGAACAGTGAACGATTAATTGTTAATATGAACCATGTTCTTTGGGGTGGGTGCAAATCTTCTCAAACCTCTGCTGATGCCTACATTAAAGGGGCTTATAATGGGGCTTTCACATACTACTTCTGTAAGCACATTCGGGATGCTGGTGGAAAAATTACAAGGCCCGAATTGCTGAAACGAATTAGATCTTCTTTGAAGTATGATCAATTTGATCAAGTGGTACAAATGGAAAGTAACAAAGCACGTTATTATAACGAAGTATTTAGTTAAGGAGGTAAAATGTCCAAACCTAAAATGCCGTCAATTGAGATTTTTAAAGATGATACAGGGGATTTTAGATTTAGGGTTAAAGCAAGGAACGGTGAGATTATAGCTCAAAGTGAGGGGTATGTTAAAAGAGAAAGTTGTATTAATGGGGTTAATGCTTTAACCGATGCCATGTGGCAGTATGAAGCAGAGAACATTTCAATTAAAGACATAACTCTTTATTATTAATTTAAAGGAGGCTTGCGGTTATTATGGCTAAGAAAATTGTTAAAAAGGCAGAACCTATTTCGGCAATTGAACTTCCATCCAAACCCAATTACTCTCACTTTGTTTCTTTGAAGGAAAATAAAGTGAGTTTCCTCTGCATGGGAAATGGTAAATGGATTGATATTAATCCTGTTGATGACATTGCCAATGATCTGAATTTTTGTTATTTTTGCGGAGCTAAACTCGATGGGCTGAAGCTCCACCAATCGGTGTCTAAGCTCATTAAACCAAGTGAACGCTTTAGTGGGTAGGAGGATCTAATGAAAAAACTAATTTTCACATTAGCTTTTATTTTTATTGCAGTATCCGCATTTGGGCAAACTATGTACAATGGCCCCCAATTTACTGTTGGGTGGGATGCTTCTGCAAAGCCCACATGCGCGACAACAGGAACACCTACAGCAGTATGCCCTACTCTTGGGGGTCCGGCTGTTGGGACAATTACCTATCAAGTATGGGCAACAAATAATTTAGTGGATACAGTAGGAGTCAAAATTGGTGGAGAAATTTCTGCTACCCAATTGCTAATTTCCTTTACTAAAGGAACTACTTACTATATCAGCATTGATTCCAGATTTAATGGTACTGGTGGTGCTGCTCAAACCATATCCGCTGGAAGGGCATGGTCACATAAAGCTGCTGATTGCCTTAGTGGAAATACATTTGGATTCCTGTATAAAGATCCTGATATTCCACCCCCTGTACCTGGAAAACCCGCTGGTGTGCGTATGCTCTCATTGCTAAAGGCTCTTAAAGACATTCCTTCCTGATTCTAATGGGGAGTGGGGCAACTCACTCCCCACAATTTAAGGAAGAATTGAATGAAAACAAAACCGCTTATTTATGACCCACGAATTAAACAGAATATCTTATTAACAGAAAATCCCAATCCAGCTTTAATTCTTTTAGATTTAATTTTAAGAACTCCATGCTCATTTAGAACAAATACATTAGAAGAAATAATGGAACGGTGTGGGAAATTAGCTGACCTCTGTGATGAGGGGATAAGTAGTAAATTAGCTATTCTTGAAAGGATAAAGGCAGAGGATGATGGAAAATGATAAAACAAAAGCAAGAATAGAAATGATGTTCAAATTAATGGAGTATGATAATATTTCTGATCGGCAACATGATATAATTATTTCTCTTGAGGAATCATTTATTAATTATGGTAAGCTTAGTGAAAAACAGTTTGATTTATTAGCCAATATATTTAAACAGGCGGCAGAAAGATGAAAAAACTCAATATAGTACTCAGGGTAGTTCTGACCAGTTTTGCAGTATCCTTGTTTATTGTTTCCTTGATACTTATTGACCAGAGTTTTAAAAAGTTAAGCGATCATGTAGAAGCAAAAAACCAAGTCATATCTGAATTGAAATATCAACTGCTCCATTGTAAACTAACCACCATCAATGAGATAAAGGAAAAACAAAATGACGAAAAAAGATCTGATCCAGTATCTATCCGACAAGAAAATCCCCGATGATTGTGAAATTACCATTCTCTGCACCAGTTCACGACCTATTTCTGTTGAAACCGCTTATTACGACAAACCCGATAAACGCTTTGTAATTGAGACTAATTAGGGGGAAACATGATAGTAGATAAGATTACTTTGGAAATGAAAGATGGAACAATTAAAACATTTAAAAAAGCAGATACTAAATGGATAATGATTTTATCAGCAGACTCAAAAGATGATCCTTTTAATATAGTGGCTCTTTCGGGGGATCTGGTGCATGATGCCTTTCTTCTAAAGATATTGGAATTGGTAGTAAATCAACAATTTGAAAAATATAATAAAATGGAAAAAGATGATATTGCTAAATAGGAGGTACTATGTCTACTATTGAAATAACAGATAAAGGAAAAGAAATATTAGAAAATGTTTTATCTGAATCAAAGAAAAGTCCATTTCTTAAAGATAAAGATAATGGCAAAATGTATTTTAAATTTAATAAAATAACAATTGACAATCAATCGGGGTTTTGGAATGAGGGTATAGTTGTAAAATATTGTTGGAATGATATAGCATTATTTGAGCAAAGGACAAGCAGTATCAAGTTTGAAAAAAATTCAACATTGACTCTCAATGGTATTGAGGGTCGTATTGAAGTAAATTTTAACTTTACGCAAGGGTGATTTATGGCAACCATGATAGATGAAGTAGATGCAATAGTTGCTTATTTAAACCAGGATATGTATGAAACATCCCCACCACAGGTAGCACAATTCTTAGAAGAAAACCAAATATCTTATAATTCAAATGGTGATGCAATTATAATTAACTTCCTTGGTGTTCAACTTTGGAATAGTGACGATGACCCAAGGGAGTATTTAGATGAAATCCTGTGTATATACAAAGTGACTTTAAGGGATTTTATCAAAGGAAGAATTATAGAGACAATTAACACTATCTCTCAAATCAAATTGGAGTAATCATGGTTTATTTAATTGGTGACAGCCATACCATCATGTACCTTGGAATGAAACCGGAAATAGACCCCATCCATTTTGGGGCTTGTACTGCTTATAGTTTGATGACAGAGCACAGCTATACCAATTCTTATAAAACATTAAAAGAGTTTTTAATAAATAAAAACTATAAAGAAGATACCATTATTTTTGGATTTGGTGAAATTGATTGCCGTGTTTTAATTTACTTTAAACATATTAAATACAACATCCCAATAATTGATATGGTTGATATTGTAGTTTATCGTTATATGTCTGCCCTTGATTATGTAGAAGACTGTGGATTTAAAGTTGCAGTACATGGGCCTATTCCCGCTGTAAGACAAGGCAATGAGTATAATCTTGAATTCTATGCTGATGAAAGTATAAGAGCTTTTATAAGTAGTAGATTCAATATGAGATTAAAAGATAAATGCAGTATGTCGGCAATTCCTTATTTTGATTGTCATCTTTTACCTTATTTACATAGTGGTAATAATTTAATTCCTACAGATAATTTATTAAATGATAAAGTTCACGTTGATCCCAATAAAGTACCAATTCAGGAGGATTTTAGACAATGGCTGAAAACCTGGGGGATCTTATCCGACAAGAACACACAAGGAGAGAACAAATGAAACCAAAATCTACCCCGATCAAAATTAAGAAAGTTCCAAAGAAACCTTGTACTGTAATTTCAAATAAATTTTATCGTATAAGCCCTAAAAATAAAAAACCATACAAAGCTGGAATGTTCGTAGCTAATATGAGAAATGATGGTCTGGTTATGATTGGTTTTTCTTTTTGTAACCATCATGCAGGGGATCGTTATGACTATGTTAAAGGAATAAGAAAAAAAGGACTTGGTTATCATGCTGCTTTAGAAAGAAGTGTTAGGTGGAATGATCACACATGGTATAGTATTGGGCCAGCATCAAATGATTGGGATGAAGCTGGTACTGTTTATATTCCACACTTTGCTGCTGGTTATCTTTATGAA
>Ga0315276_10000611_pt1 | contig 30765 bp, 27 predicted proteins | sample YL17G05_0_MG_FD_204542 | JGI IMG/M metagenome (GOLD analysis project Ga0315276, IMG submission 204542) | Sediment microbial communities from Yellowstone Lake, YNP, Wyoming, USA - YL17G05_0 | ecosystem: Environmental > Aquatic > Freshwater > Lake > Sediment | place: USA: Wyoming | collected... | reverse complement strand
AGAGGCTTTTGCATATCCCAAAATACCAATATAATCCAAAATAGCTTTTTCTATTTCTTTCTCGCCAGCATTTTCTATTAAAAGGTATCTTTTCTTTTCTCTATGTGAAGGTTTTAGGAGTTTCATAGCATCTTAACTGCGCATTTTATTAAATTATTAATATTATTACCATTACTAAAACTAATAATTAAATAAATTATTTTTAGTTTTATATTGTTTGTTTTTAACATCTTTTCTCACCAATCATCTTCAAAAATGCGAAATCTCGCAGTTTCTTCAAAGCGAACATTTTCTTTAGAACAAGGACCGAGCCCGTGCGCAAGAGAATAAAGGTCATTATTTCTCACAAAAATTTTTGTGCCAAAAGTTAGACTCTCACATGAAAAAGAAACATTATATTCCTCAAAGGAATATTTTTTTAATATCCCTTTAATATCAGAATTTTCATTTTTAGTGTAACTTTTAACAGTGCAGTTTTCAAAATCTTCTTTATTAAGCTCTTCTTTATTGTTTTCGATAAGCTCATTTAAGTTTTCTCCTAAATTTTCTCCTGAAGATTCATGAATTTTATAAAAATTAAACGAAGGACAATCGTACTGAATCACAAACATTGAAAAAAAGAAAAACCCAATTATTAAAATAATAAAGATGATTACAATGATTAATCCTATTTTCATTAATTTTTTCATGTCATAAAAAGGCAAAGAGGGTTTTTATATTTTTATTAGCTTAATTTTTTCTTAATTATGCCCGCTTCGCGTGTTTTTTAAAATTTTCATTTCTATTTCTTTGTCTTGGTGTGTTTTTTAAAATTTTCCCTATATTTTTCTATTGTTTCGTACTTGTTTATCTCTTTCATCATTTTTTTATAAAACAAGATAAAAATAACTATTATTAAAATAACTGTTCCTAAGGTAATGATTATTATATTTTTAATATTTCCTATTTCAATTTTTGGTTTTTCTTTTTTATCTTCTTGTGTTGTTATTTCTCCAGGCTCTTTTTTTGTTTGGTTAATTGGAGCTGTTATTTGTTCGCTAATCACTTTAAGTGTCAAATTTGCTTTTTGATTGTTTATAGAATTTAACTTGATTACTACATCATAGAATTCAGAAGAAGTTAAATTAAATTTTTTTTCTTCTCCGATACTTAAAGTAGCTTCTATTAAACTGCTTTGTATCGCTAAATTAACAGAATTACTTGAAATTGTTTTTATTGTCAGGGTATGCTCTTCTTCTTTTCCATTCTTTGAGATATTAAATTTAATTATATCGTCTTTTTCAAGCTCTTTCGTATACCCTTGTAAAGCTTGTTTTGAAGTGGGTATGTATGTGTCATAAGAAGGTGTTGTTCCTCCGCCACTGCTTGAACTTATTGTTATTATTTGTGGAGCGGTTATTGTGAAACTTCTGCTGCTTGAATTTTCTTGATTTCCAGCAGCATCTGTACAATTAATCTGCCAGGAGTAAGAATAAGGGGTAAATGTTTGAGTAAAAGTCTGCACAGCAGAGAAATTTGTTATGGATGTATTTGTTGAACTAACAGAATTGTTGATAAGTAAACTGCAGTTTGCAATCGCGATATCAGAAACATTATACTGGAAAGTTATTTGCTGGCTATCAGAAGAGTATGCTGCAGAATTTGCAGGACTTATTAAATTTATATTTGGTTTTGTTATGTCATAAGTTATTGAATAATTAGAAGATGCAAAAGCAGATTGTGAAGCGTTATTATAAGCAAGACAATTCCAAGTATAATTTCTTTCTAAAGTAAAATTATACTGAAAAGTTGTTAAGTTGCTTGTCCCGGAAATACTTAGATTTGAACTATTAACTAAACTTGAAGAATTCCAGAGCATAAAAGTTACGTTTGTTAATTTGAAGATGTTTGTTGTCTGAGACAAACAAGCAAAATTTGTTTGATTTTGATTTGTAAAATAATTATTCAATGGAGAATTTAAAGAAACGCTGATATTTCCATTATATAAACTGAAATTAGAGCTTGCATAAGCAAAGTTATTATTATAATCATAGGCTAAACAATTCCATTTATAATTTCCATCATTTAGTGTTGTATTAAAAGTAATTTCTGAAAACATCCCAGAAGTTAAATTTGTGTAATTATAATAAATATTTCCAAGAGAATCCCAAATTTTAAGAGTTATGTTTTTCAGTCCAACTGCATCACTTGCATTACATTTGAAAGTTTGTGTTGTTGAGGAGTTGCTCGTGTTATTTTGCGGGGAAATTAAGCTAATATTCGGTGCTTGGTTATCTAAAGAAATTAAAGCAGAATAAACATCAATCCTTGAAAAATTTAATCCTGTTCCAGAAGAATCAAAAATTCGCTTTCCTGTATTATTTAAAGTTGTTTTAATTTCAGCAGGAGTAGGCACTCTATTATTTTGCAACCTAAAAAATTGTCTGATAAGAGCAAAAGCTCCTGCAACATGAGGAGTAGACATAGATGTTCCTGATGCAACTTTATATCCTGAAGAAGCGCATAATTCACAACTTCCAGTTGGAACAGTAGAATTTATGCTAACTCCTGGAGCGAGTAATTCAAATAAAGCTCCTCTTTGATAACTTATACTGCTATCAGCATCATTAACAGCTCCAACTGCAGTTGCATTTTCAACACACGCAGGCGCAGCAGGCCCGTTTATATTAGTTATTGTATTTCCACAACTACCCCCGGGCCCGTTTCCAGCAGCCACAATAACAGATATATTATAAGCAGTCGCATTATTTATAAAAGAAGCAGAACTAAAATCATTGCAATAAGTGCTGTGGTTTGAGCAATCTCCCAAACTCATGCTTATGACTGAAATATTATATGCATTCTTATTTGCAATACACCAATTAATTCCTGCATTAAGATCATCATCATTACCCTCTCCATCAGAATCTAATACCTTAACTCCGATTAAATTTATATTTATTCCAACTCCATTAATTCCCCCAGAAGCAGCAACAATTCCAGCAACATGAGTTCCATGCCCATTATCATCCCCTATAGAACAATTTTTAACACAATCTTCAGTTATGCAATTTATAACGCAAGTTTTATTTTTTCCAAGAAGGTCTGGATGTAAAAAATTTATTCCAGTATCAATAATGCAAACAGTTTCGTCAATTCCAGTAATATTAACATTAGAAATTTGTATTGGCCAGACCAAGCTTGCATTTATATAAGGGACAGATTGTTGTAAAAAAGCATAGATTTTCTTAGGGCTCTTAACTGATTCTACATTAGGATTTTTATTTAATTCATCTAACTCATCTTTAGAAATTTCAACAGAAATCTCTTTATCAAAAGCATGTTTAACATTTTCTTCTCCTACATTATTTATAATCTCTTCTTTTATCTCTTGTTTTTCTAATGCAATTTCTTCGTTTGTTTTCTGAGTTTTAATTAAAAATCCTTTTTCTGTCGAAGGCTCTTTTAACGTTATAATGACTCTTATCTCATTGCTTTTTTCTAAATTTTTATAAACCTCTTCACTTATTTTTTCTTTTTCTTGGGAACTAACAAATCCAATAAAAAATATTCCAACTATTAAAATTAAAAATATAATTATTATAAAAAACATTCCTCTTTTTTTTATCATTTTTTCTTAATAACTTCACATTTTCCTTTAACACAGCCACAATGTCCTGCGTCGCAATCTAATGGTCCAGAACAAACCATCGAGCACATCATTCCTTTACATTTCGGGGCATCTTCTACAGGAACACAAGATTCAGCATGACAGCATGCTGCAGGAACACACCCTCTATCTTTTGTACATTCTGAATTAGGATTTTGAGATGGTTTGTTTAGTTTATCATTTTTTATAATAAACCAAATTAAGACAATTAGCAATACAATCAAAACAATAATCACCCAAAACAATTTTTTGTTGTGGTGGATTACCACTTTTTTCTCTTTCCCCTTTTTTGCAACATCTTTATTTGATTTTTTCATATAATTAGATGTTTTTCAAGATTAAAAAATGTTTCTTTTGCTAAACTAAACAGTTAAAATAAAAAATAAATAAAAAATTAAAATAAAAATTGTTATTTTGTAGAATTATCCAAAATCTTAGTCTTCTTCTGTTTCTTCTTCTTCATCTTCAGATTCTTCTTCTGTTTCTTTGACTTTTCCAGCTTTTTCTTTTTTTGCTTTTTCTTTTGGTTTTTCTTCTGGTTTTTCTTCAGATTCTTCTTCTGTTTCTTCTTCAGTTTCTTCTTCAGATTCTTCTACATTACTTTCTCTAGGAGTTATTCCTTTCTTCTTCATAAAGCACTCTTTGCAATAGACTGGTTTGCCTTCTATTGGTTTAAAAGGAACTTCTGCTTCTTTTCCGCATTCACTACACTTTATTTTGGTCATCTCTCTTGGAAAGTCTCTTCTAAAGCCGCCGCCTCCGAATCCGCCCCTTCTAGGACCTCCTCCGAAGCCGCCCCTTGAGCCGCCTCCTCTATTATTGTATGCCATTTTTAAATTTCCTCCATGTCTTATTTATATTTAAGAATTTGTTTAAAACAAATTCTCTTAATTTTCAAGACAATTTCTGCCTTTATAAAACTATGCCTTTTTACATTATAAAAACATATTTAAACTAAGCTTTCTTTAAGTTTTTTGAGCTTTCTTAGAGCTCTTTAGAAAAGACCTTGGAGAAAGGCTAAAAAAAGGTTGATGAAATATGAAAGTTTACACAATTGGCGGATTTGATGAAGTAGGCAAAAATATGAGCGTTATCGAGGTAGGAGAGGATGTTTTTATTTTTGATATGGGTTTGTACTTACCTCCTATTGTAGAGTTAGAGGAACAGGAAAGGAACAAAGAGTATAATGAAAAAAGATTAAGAAGTTTAGGGGCGGTTCCTCAAGATATTTTGCTTGATAAACTTGGCCTTAGGAATAAAGTTAGGGCGATTTTTCTTGGGCACGCGCATCTTGACCACATTGGGGCAGTGCCTTATTTAGCGCAAAGATACAACGCAGAAATTATCGCTACTCCATATACAATAGAGGTTCTAAAAACAATGTTAAGGGATGATAACATAAGATTAAGAAATAATCTTAAAATAATACAGCCGAATTCTTCATACACTGTAGAAGGCAAAAATAAAAAGTATATAGTGGACTTCATTAATATTACACATTCTACCCTACAAACCTCGATGATTGCCTTGCATACTCAAGAAGGAAATGTTTTATACGCGAATGATTTTAAATTTGACAATACCCCTATCCTTGGCAAGAAACCAAACTATGAGAAATTAAGAGAAGTGGCAAAAGAAGGAGTTAAAGTTTTGATTGTAGACTCTTTATACTCTTCTGTAGAAAGAAAGACTCCGAGCGAGAAAGTTGCAAGAAGCTTGTTAGAAGATGTTATGCTGACAACAAGCAACGAGAAAGCAGGAATTATTGTAACAACTTTTTCGTCGCACATTGCAAGATTAAAAAGCATTGTGGATTTTGGCAGGCAATTAGGAAGAAAAGTTGTTTTTGTAGGAAGAAGCTTGAATAAATATACTAATGCTGCAAAAAAAACAGAAATATGCCCGTTTTATGATAGCATAACCTTGCTTAGCTACAGGAAACAAGTTGAAGCAGGCTTAAAAAAGATAGATAGAAACAGAAGCCAGTATTTAGTAGTTTGTACAGGGCATCAAGGCGAGCCAGGCAGTGTGTTAGACAGGTTATCAAGAAACGCATTGCCATTTTCATTTAGAAACCAAGACCACATAATCTTTTCTTCTTCTGTTATTCCTACTCCCATTAATAAAGCAAACAGGGAACAATTAGAAAGAAGATTAAAACAAAAAGGAGTTAGAATTTTTAGTGATGTTCATACTTCTGGCCATGCAGGACGAGAAGATTTGCGGGACTTCATAAACATGATGCGAGCAGACCACATAATCCCTGCTCACGGCGACCTTGCGAAACTAACGCCTATGGCAGAGTTGGCTACAGAGTTAGGCTATAAATTGGGGAGAGATGTCCATCTTATGCAAGACACTCAGAAATTAAGCTTGTGAATTTTAAAGTAAAATTATAAAATGCGTATCTCAAGTGGCAATCGGGCTACGGCGGGCTTAAAAAGATAATTTCAATAAACATCTCTAATTTTAATCCGATAAGATGAAAAATAGACATAAAATATCATTAGGAATAATTGCGTTCTTGATGATATGGATAATTGTATGGCACATCTTGCCAGTAGGTGGTGGGAACTGGAACGAAAAACAAATCCAAAAAATTAATTCTACGCAAAATAAAGATAATTTTTGTTTTGCTGTTATGGGAGATAATAAAAATGGATTTAGTACACTTCATAGGATTATAAAAGATATAAATAATAAAAAACCTCTATTTACCATTGATGTTGGTGATCTAGTTTTGGATGGCGAAAAAGAGAAATATAGAATTTTCTATAGCGAAATTAAAAAATCGGAAGTCCCTTTTTTAGTTGCTATTGGTAATCATGAGATTATAGATGGTGGCCGAGCCAACTATTTTGATATCTTTGGTAATTTTTATTATTCTTTTTCTTATAATAATTCTTTATTTATTGTTTTAGATGACTCTAATGAAGAATATATCGATGAACAACAAATGGAATTTTTAGAGAATGAGTTAAAAAAAGATTTTAAACATAAATTTGTATTCATACACATACCGCCCTTTGACCCAAGAGATTATGTATTAAATATTCCTACAATCATTAATAAATATATAAAGCCCGAACATTGCTTATCAAACAAAGAAAATGTAAAGCAATTCATGGATTTAATGAATAAGTATAATGTTACTACTATTTTTAGTTCACATATTCATGGCTATTTTAATGAAACAAAAAATGATATTCCTTATATTATCACGGGTGGAGCCGGAGGAGAGATGTGGCTATCAAACCCAGAACATTATTTTTACCATTATGTAAATTTTTGTGTAAATAATAATGACCTAAATTATGAGGTTGTTAAGTTTCCTTCACCAGATGCTAATATTATGGATAGATTTGGTTATGCAATCTGGCTATATGTTTGGTATTTCATTGTTACTCACAGAGTTATAATTATTCTTTCAATAATAATTTTGGCATTAGTTTTAGATTTAACTTGCAAACAAATAAAAAAATTGAGAAATAGATTAAGAATAAATTTAAAAAAATAATATAAGCCCACCTCCGCCCGACTTTCTCGCCTTCAGCAAGTCGCCCAAAATTTTCACTTCGTGAAAACTTCTCTTACCCCCATATGTTAAGTGACTATCGACTTAACCAAGAAAGAAAAGATTTAATAATGATAAAATTTTAATATAACAAGGAAAATAGACATAATATGGTGAGAGAAGAAATTGTTGAGGGATTAAAAAATGCAGTTGAAAGAGGATATTCTTTAGAGATGGCTAAACAGAGTTTTATTTCTGCAGGTTATCCTCGGGAGGAAGTAGAGGAAGCTGCTAGTTTTATTCATGGAGGAACTCTCTCTTTAGAGACAGGAAAAAATTCTGCGAACGAGACGCAAATGCCAGAACAAATAAAAGGAATAACTGAGTCAGCTTTAGTGCAACAAACCACTCCTGCCCAATTGCCCAAACAAGTATCTCAACAAGCTCCGCAACAGATTCCCCAGCAACCTCGACTACAGATTATGCCCTCAACAACAGAAAAAGAGCCTTCAGAGCCAGTAGTTTACAAAATAAGAAGAAACTGGAAATTAATTTTGCTCATAGGAGTTTTGGCTCTTTTAGTGCTTATTCTTATTCTAACTCTTGTTTTTAGAGAAAATATCATTAAGTTATTTACCTAAAATAGAAAAATTTAGAATGGTATACGAAGCATCAGAAGATTCTTTTCTTTTGTCAGAAGAATTAAAAAAATACCTAAAATATAAAGACAGAGACATAAAAATTCTTGATATGGGAGCAGGCTCTGGAATTCAAGCAGAAACTTGCAAGCAACTTGGATTTAAAAATATTTTAACAGCAGATATAGACAAAGAATCAATAAAATTATTAAAAGAAAAAGGGTTTAAAGCAGTTTGTTCAGATTTGTTTTCCAGTGTAAATAAAAAAAGCAAGTTTGACTTAATAATCTTCAACCCGCCTTATCTTCCAGAAGATAAATACGACAAAGAAAAAGATACAACAGGCGGAAAAAAAGGTTGCGAGACAATTGTTAAATTCCTAAAACAGGCAAAAAAACATTTAGAAAAAAATGGAGAAATCTTGTTGTTATTTTCTTCTCTAAGTAAGCCAGAAATTATTATAAAAAAAGCAAAAGATTTAGGCTATAAAATAACAAAATTATCAAGCAAAAAGCTATTTTTTGAGGAGCTTTATGTGTATGAGTCTTCTTGAGTATAGATAATTATAAAAACTTTGGTTTCTTATTAACTATATAAGAGGTTAAGGGAAAAATGAAAACAACAATTTTTCTTTATGCTTTAGTAATTAGCATAATAATCTTAAGTTTAGCTGCGAGTTCTCAAGAATCTGTTTGTTCTAATAGAGAAGGCAGCGGGGATTATTATAAAGGATGTATTAACAGATCAAATAACAACTCTAAAGAAAATTATAGTATCAGAAGTAGCAATGATATCTTAGGCAGAGGTAACAGCCTAAAAAATGCTTTTTCAAGTGAGTTTGGACAATGTTGTGCGGGCCTGTCTCTTGGAAGATATCATACATGCATATTAAAATCAAACGGGAATGTTGATTGTTGGGGGAGCAACAGTTCTGGGAATGCAAATGACTACACTAAAGGAGATGCCATAGGTGTTTCAGCTGGATATCTGTACACGTGTATTGTCAAATCAAATGGAAATGTTGAGTGTTATGGAAGCGATCAGTATGGTGAAACTAATGATTATTTAGGAGGAGATGCAATTGGCGTAGCTACAGGACAAGACCACACTTGTGTTCTGAAGTCAAATGGAAATGTTGATTGTTATGGCAGGAATGACTGTGGAGCAAATAATAATTGCGGGCAGTCAAATGATTATAATGGTGGAGATGCAATTGGAATAGCTGTAGGAGTTTGGCATACTTGTATTTTAAAATCCAATGGGAATGTATATTGTTATGGGTATAATGGAAATGGCCAGGCAAAAAGTTATTATGGGGGAGATGCAATAGGAGTTGTTGCTGGAACTATTCACACTTGTGTTCTCAAATCAAATGGCAATGTGCATTGTTTTGGTTCAAACAGTTACGGTGAATCCAATGATTATTTAGGAGGAGATGCAATTGGCGTTTCTGCAGGATATTATCACACATGCATCTTAAAATCAAATGGAAATGCAGAGTGTTGGGGAGAGGATTGGAAGGATTATGGCTGCACAAATAATTACACAGGCAGAGACGCAGTAAGCGTTTCAACTGCTAGAGACCATACATGCATCTTGAAATCAGATGGAAATGTTTTTTGTTATGGTTATAATGATGGCGGAAAAGGCAAAATAAACAATTACACTGGCGGGGATGCGATATGCTCAAACCCTCCAGACAGTGACGGGGATGGCATTGCTGACGGCTCAGATAATTGTGTTGATGATTATAATCCTGGACAGGAAGATATAGATAGAGACGGAATAGGAGATGTGTGCGATGCCGTAAGAATATATGACTGCACGGGCCTGCAGAATATGAGGAAGAATCATGCAGGAAATTATGAGCTAGCAAATGACATTAATTGTTCAGGTAGGGTGTTTTCCCCAATAGGAAATTGGGATTATAGATTTGATGGAAATTTGGATGGAAAAGGCCATACAATAAATGGTTTATCAGCTCATAGGGACTATTATGTTGGTTTGTTTGGAGTAATTGGTGCCAATTCTACAATAAGCAACCTTAGTTTAATTGGTGTTAATAATACTGGAGCACAGATTATTGGTGGTCTGGCTGGAACTTGCTTGGGGCATATTTATAATGTGGGAGTTGAGGGAGTTGTTACTGGAACTAGTGAAGGCAATTCACATGTTGGCGGAATTGTTGGAACACTCTCCCCTTCTGGGTTGATAGAGAGCTCACATTCGAATGTAACTGTCTACACTGCTAGTAGTGGTGCTGGCGGCATAGCTTCTACTGTTCGGGGGGGTGTTGTCAATAATTCATATTCTATGGGGAATATTTATGGGAATGGGTGGGATGTTGATTGGATAGGAGGCTTAATAGGAAATGTGAATGATGGAGGAGTAATCCAGAATTCTTATTCGACTGTGGATGTTGTGGCAGACCTTGGCTCTTGTTCAAGAACTTGCGCCAGAGTAGGTGGTTTAGTTGGTTTGAATTTAGATTCAACAATATTAAATTGCTTTGCAACTGGCAATGTGTCTGCATCCGAGATGTATGGAGGATTGGTTGGCGAAAATCGAGGTATAATCATAAATTCTTACTGGTATAATCATTCAGGAAATCCAGGCAATTGTTATGATGGTGGAAATGCTGGCTGCATAGCAATTGATGAAGAAAAATATTTTCAAGGAGATGTTTATCCTTTAAACGAACCAATGTCAAGCTGGAGATTCTTTGATGTTTGGCATGAGGTTTCCGGAGATTTCCCGCACTTAGCCTGGGAAGGTATTGGAGGAGAGATTCTAGATTCTGATAATGATGGAATTCCAGATAATGAAGATAATTGTGTTGATGATTATAATCCTGACCAAAGAGATATGGATTATGAACCTTCAAGAATACCATTTGAAACAAAAGATGTTACTGATATTAAATGCCTGGATTTAATTAATCAGATAGTAATTAATAATTGGGATGTTAGTAGGGGAGTGAAAGAATTGGGAAATACAAATAGGGATTGTTTTTATTATGACCATAATGAATATGATGAGAAATTTCCAGTCTCTGTTTTTGTTGTTGAAGATGGACCAGGCTCATTTGAACTGCATACTTCAGACAATGATGTTTTGATTGGTTACTATACTGGGGGTAGAGACGAATTTCATTATCTATCAACTGATGGTTCTACTTATAAACGTATTAAAAACGAACCACCTGCGGATGTAATGCAGGATATTGATAATTTGGAGAGGGTACCGCCTCATGAAGATGATGGGATTGGAGATGCTTGTGATAACTGTCCGAGGATTTATAATCCCAACCAAGTTGATTCTGATGGTGATGGAATAGGAGATGCTTGCGATTCAGATAACGACAATGATGGTATACTCGATTCAGAAGACAAATGCCCTAATACAAGTGTGGAAGGGGCAGCAAAAAGATGGCTGCTGATTGGGCGCTTTGCAGACATTGATAATGATGGCATTTTTGAAACAAAGGCCAGAAAAAAAAGGAAAAGTGAAATAGTTGAAAGCGATTATGATTTAAATGATACTTTTGGCTGCAACTGCGCCCAGATTCTTGAACACAAGCCTGGAAAAGACAAAGGGCAGTTAGCATTTGGTTGTTCAAGTGGCACAATAAAAAACTGGATTAAGCAAAAAACGTAGATTATTGATGATTGTTTAAATTTAAAGCTTCTTTAAGTATTCTCTCCATCACAACTATTTTTATATAACCATCTTTTCTTTTTTTGTAAGAGGGAGAATAAAGTGAGGAAAATTTTTTGGATTAAAGAAACCTCATTTTTAAAATGAGATTTGCGCATATTGCTGACTGCCATTTAGGAAGCTGGAGACAGCCAGAGCTTCAGCAGTTAAATCTTGCAAGCTTCAATAGAGCAATTGAAATCTGCATAGAAGAGAGAGTGAATTTCATAGTTTTTTCAGGGGATTTATTTGATTCTGCATATCCTCCAATAGAAATTTTAAAGGAGACATTTTCTGAATTTAGAAAATTAAAAGAAGCAGGGATTAAGTGCTATATAATCGCTGGAAGCCATGATTATTCTGTTTCTGGCAAAACTTTTTTGGATGTTTTGGAAAAAGCAGGGTTCTGCCAGATATGCGAATTTGAAGAGAGCTCTTTCTTAGAAAGAAAGACTTCGGAGAAAGAAGGAAAAGAAAAAAGCGAAGGAGGGGAGAAAAAGGAGAGTGAAGGAAAAGAAAACGAAGAAAAAAAAATATTGTTAAAAGCGCACAATTGCGAAAGCATTTCAATTTATGGCTACCCAGGAAAAAAATCTGGCCTTGAAATAGATGATTTAAAAAAAATTTCTCTTGAAAGCTCTAATAAGTTTAAAATTTTAATGCTTCACACAACAATGGAGTCTGCAAAAGGGACTCTGCCTGTAGAATCTGTTTCTATAAAAGAACTGCCAGAAGCTGATTATTATGCTCTCGGCCACTTGCATCTTATCCACGAATATAAACTTGCTGACAACAGATATTTAATTTACCCTGGGCCGATTTTTCCAAATAACTTCCAAGAATTAGAGGAGCTAAGAGGGGGAAGTTTTTACATCATAGATGTTAATGGCTATGTTAAATTGACAAAAAAAGAATTAAAGCTTAAAGAAGTTCTTACAATTGAATTAGAAATAGAAAATGCTTTAACAGCAACTGATAAAATTATATCTGTTTTGGAAAAACAAGAAATAGCTGACAAGGTAATTCTTTTAAAATTAAAAGGAACAATAAAACAGGGAAAAATAGCAGACATAAAATTTCAAGACATTGAAAAATTAGCAAAAGGAAAAAAAGCCTACGCTTTGCTAAAGAATACAAATTGTCTCAAAACAGAAGAGCCTGAAGCAACTATAGAAATTGACAATATAGACAAAATAGAAGCTACCTTAATTGAAGATTTTGTTAAGAAAACTCCTTCTGAATTTAATAATTTTGTTCCTCAACTTATAAATTCATTTAATTTAGAAAAACAAGAAGATGAAAAAAGCGTTATTTTTGAATCCCGGCTTTTATTAGAAATAAATAAAATTTTGGAGTTGAAATGATTAAAATAATCGATTGTGGAAGCCAATTAACACAGAATATAGCAAGAAGGGTAAGAGAGCTTGGGGTTTTCACAGAGATAGTTCCGTTTCATGCCTCTATTGACGAGATAAAAAAAGAGAATCTCGAAGGAATTATAATTTCTGGGGGGCAGTTTAGTGTTTACGATAATGGTTCTCCTGTGTGTTCAAAAGAGGTTCTAAATCTCAATATCCCTATTCTAGGAATTTGTTACGGCCATCAGTTAATTGCTCATATGCTGGGGGGCATAGTGAGTCCGACAAGTAGTAGAGAGTATGGAAAAACAAAAGTCAGTCTGCTAAAACAAAGCCCTCTTTTCAGTGGAATTCGCGAGACTGATTTTAGTGTTTGGATGAGTCATGGAGATATTGTAGAGCAAATTCCTCCAGAATTCAAGTTAATTGCGGTGTCTGAAAATAACCATGTTGCAGCAATGCAAGGAAAAAACAGAATTTATTCTGTTCAATTTCACCCAGAAGTCGACCACACTGAACATGGAAGAGAAATACTTGATAATTTTCTTGATATTTGCCAAGCAGCAAGAAACTGGGACCCCGAAAAGAAATATGATTTAATATTCGGGGAACTTACAGAAAAACTAAGAGGAAAAGTGGGAATTGGTGGAATAAGTGGGGGGGTTGACTCTTCAACTGTTTCTGTTTTATTAAATAAGATTGTAGGAAGAGATTATCATCCTATTTTTGTTGATAATGGTTTGCTTCGGATGAATGAAATTGAGCAAATAAAAGAGATATTAGATACTTTTAGATTAAATATTAATTATATAGATGCAAGCGGGAGATTTCTCTCTAAATTAAGAGGCATTTCAAATCCAGATAAGAAAAGAGAAATTATAGGGCATGAATTTATAGCTGTTTTCGAGGAAGAAGCACGAAAGATTCCGGGGGTATCTTATTTAGTACAAGGAACTCTCTATCCAGATGTTATTGAAAGTGTACCTGTTTATGGGATTTCATCAAAAATAAAAAGGCATCATAATGTTGGAGGCTTACCTGAAAAAATGAACCTCGAGGTTATAGAGCCTTTTAGAGAGATGTTTAAAGATGAAGTAAGAAAAATAGCAGAACACAAACTTGGAATGCCTAAAGAACTTGTATGGAGGCATCCATTTCCAGGGCCGGGACTCGCTATTCGAATTGTCGGGGAGATAACACCACAAAAGTTAGATATGGTAAGACAAGCAGATGCTATCTTCATCGATGAACTCAAGAAGAGAAATTTATATTATAAAGTTAGTCAGGCATTTGCAGGACTTATTAGCCAATCAACAGGGGTAATGGGTGATGAAGGAACATACCAAGGAGTTATAGGATTAAGAACAGTCACAACAGATGATTTTATGACTGCTGATGTATATAGATTTGACTGGACTGACTTGCAGGCAATTACAAACAGGATTATAAATGAAGTTAAAGGGGTGAATATGGTTGCTTATGTCACAAGCCAAAAACCTCCTTCAACAATTGAATGGGAATAAAATGCTCCTAAAAAAAATAAAACTAAAAAACATAAGAAGTTATGAGGAGCAAGAAATAGAGTTTCCTGCAGGCTCTATTCTCCTTTCAGGGGACATCGGAACAGGAAAAACAAGCGTACTTTTAGCAGTAGAGTTTGCACTTTTCGGTTTGCAGCCAACTCAACGCGGCTCTTCTTTGCTGAAAGGAGGAAAACGAGAAGGAAGCGTCATGCTTGAGCTGGAAATTGATGGAAAGAATATCATTATAGAAAGAACTTTAAAAAAAGAAGGTAAGTCAATAGGGCAGGATTCTGCCTCTATTTCTATAGATAATGAAAAATTTGAAGGGAGTGTCACAGAAATTAAAAATCGCGTGCTTAAATTATTGAACTATCCTTCTGAATTTGTAAAAAAAACAAATCTCCTCTATAAATTTACTGTCTACACACCACAAGAAGAAATGAAGCAGATAATTTTAGAAAAAGCAGAAGAAAGGCTAAATACGCTGCGCCATATTTTCGGCGTAGACAGATACAAAAGAATAGAGGGAAATGTTAATATTTTTACATCAAAATTGCGCGACGAAATAAGGACTAAAGAAGGGCAGCTTATAGATATAGAAGAAATCAACAAAAATTTAGGCGAAAAAAAAGAAAAAATCTCTCTATTGCAAAAAAATTTAGAAAAAGAAAATAAAATTCTTGGCGAGAAAGAGGAACAAAGAAAAAAAATTGAAAAAGAAACAAGAGAAGCAGAAGGAAAAATAAAAGAGAGGGAAAATCTTGAGAAAGAGAAAGAAAAAGCGAATTTTATCCTTGCAAACAAAAAAGATTCTTTTTTTGAGTTAAAAGGGCAAATAGAGAAACTAGCAAGAGAAATAGAAGAAGGCAAAAAACTCGAGTTTGATGAGGGGAAATTTCAAGATATTGTTAAAGAAATAACAAAGAGCAAAGGGCAAGAGAGAGAATTGCAAGAAAAAATCATGAATCTAAACAGCAAGTTAAATTCGTTTGCTGAGAGGAAAAAAGAAGCTTTGCAGCTTCAAGACAAAATAGGCAGATTGAAAATATGCCCTACATGCCTTCAGGAGGTTAATGAAGCTTACAAAAATAATATTTTCCAAAAAATAAGCTCTGAGCTCGGCATTATAGCAAAAGAAACAGAAGAAATTGAAAAGCAAAAATCTCTTCTTCGGGAAAATTTGGAAAACTTGAGAAAAACAGCAGAAGGTCTAGAGGAAAAAAAATCAGAAGAAGAAATTAAAAAAATCAAGCTCCAGAACATAAAAGAAAAACAAGAGCGGGCAGAAGAGCTTGAAAAGAAAAAAAAGCAGATAGAAACAGATATAGAAATAGTATCTGGGCATATAAAAACTCTTGAGCAGAGCATTTTGCAGTTTGCAAAATTTGTTGAGCTGTTTGAAAAAAAACAACAAGAGCTTGAAGGCGGAAAGCTAGAAGAAAGAAAGCAGGAAATAAAAGTAGCTGAAATAAAAAAAGAAATTTTTATGGTAGAAGAGCAGATTTCAGATATAGAGAAAAAAATTCAAGAAAAAAAACAGCTTAAGAAAAAAGTTGACTACTTAAAGGAGCTTGAGGATTGGCTTTCTGGCAAATTTCTTAATTTAATTTTGTTTACAGAAAAAAATGTTATGCTAAAACTCCGCGAGGAATTTTCAAAACTATTTTCAGAATGGTTTTCTGTTTTAGTTCCAGAAGGGCTTTCAGCAAGGCTAGATGAACAGTTTTCTCCTATAATAGAGCAGCAGGATTATGAGCTTTCTTATGATTATTTGTCTGGCGGAGAGAGAACAGCTGTTGCCTTGGCTTACAGGCTTTCATTAAATCAGGTTATAAATTCCCTTCTTTCGAAAATAAAAACCCGTGATTTAATAATTTTAGATGAGCCAACAGATGGGTTTTCTGAATCACAATTAGATAAAATGCGCGACGTGCTTTCGCAGTTAAAAGTCCAGCAGCTGATTCTAGTAAGCCACGAAGCAAAAATAGAAAGTTTTGTTGAAAACATAATTAAGTTTAAAAAAGAAGCGGGCGTTACAAAAGTGGAGAAGTGAGAGAGAAAAACTTAAAGGATTAATGACTAAAAAATAGGCAAAGATAAACTTTTATAATACTCTATGCTTAAAAAGAATATGAGAATAAGATTACCATTAGCCAGGCAAAAAGGAAGATTCAACTGTGGCCCTGCTTCTCTAAAAATGGTTTTGTCTTATTTTGGAAATAAAATTTCATTAAAAGATTTGGAAAAAGAGATTGGCTATAAAGAAGGCAAAGGGACCTCAAGCATAAAATTAATCATAGCTGCCAAAAAATTGGGTTATAAAGTTTTACTATTAACAAAAAACATTATTCCTCAAAAAGAAACATTTGAAATGGATTTTTATAAAAAATATGCAGACGAGGATATAGAAAAGATAAAATTATTAACAGAAGAAGCAAAAAAACTCAATATTAAGATGTTTGAAAAATCTATAGGGTTGAATGAGCTTCTTTCATTTATAAATAAAAATAGCATACCTATTGTATTGCTCGACTGGAATGTTGTTAGGAATAGAGAAAAAGAGGGTTTTATGGGGCATTATGTCCCTTTAGTTGGTTTTGATAATAACTCTGTTTTTGTTAATAATTCTGCAGGCAGGAAAGGAATAAGATCTCAGCGGATAGATAAAGGAATCTTTGAAAAAGCAAGAAAAGCAAAAGGCACAGACGAAGATATTTTGATAATTTACAGAAAAAAATAAAAGAGAGAGAAAAATTGGTGTGTTAAGTGTCTTAGCAGGCTATAAAATAAATGTCTTCTACAGTATCTCCGAATGAGGTTTAGTATTCTATAATTACTCCGAAAAGTTTAAATACTTAACCTATCTAATAGATAGGTTATGAAAAAGGTAAAATTAATACAAAAATCAACTCTTACACTAAAAAACATAAAGGGTTTTATAGAAAGAGAAGTAAAGCCCTTTGGAACAAGTGCGAGAATAGATTTTCCTAAAGAATTCATAGGCAAAAAAGTCTATGTGGTCATAACAAATGGATAATAAAACCCTATGTGTTAATCTAGAATTCCTAATGAAATTTATCGACGGAAGCTTAGGAATTGATAGATCTTATAAAAATTTAAATGGCTTTGATTTTATTGTTCCCCTTCTAGAATCTTCGGCGTATAATTCCTACCTTGAAAATATTGGCGATAAAGCAGACACTATCCATCTGAAAATAAAAAATTCCTTGATAAGCATGATGGAACATGCTTATTTGAATTATATCAAAGGAGTTTCAAATAAATTTAAGCTAAATGAAAAAGAAGTTGTTCTTGCATTTGATTATACTGAAGAAGATTTTTATGGAAATGTTCAGGGATTTGATATTCATGGATGGAATGGCAAAGACGGAATAACAGGGCATTTTAAATTTATTACATGCAGCATAATATCCGACGAGATTCCTCAAAAAATACCATTAATTTCTGTTCCAATAAGATTGGGGCATTACAAAAGCAGCGTAATTTTACAATGCCTGTCTTTGATAAAAGGCTATATTGGAAAAATAAACTTAATTTTATTTGATAGGGGTTTTTATGACAAGGATTTGATGTATGAAATTGAAAAATTAAAGCAACCTTATCTTATCTTTGTTCCAAAACACAAAGATAAAAAAGAAATTCTTTATCCAATGAAAGATGGAGAACAAATTGCGATTTATAATGATTTTAAAGTCAATAAAAATCAGAGCAAATATGCTGGAGAGAATATTTTAATTTTTCTAAAACAAATTTATGATCCAAGAAGCGAGAAAAATTATGATTGGGTTTTTGCTACAAATGTCGAATGGATTTTATTAGAAAATATAATTCTAACTTACAAAAAAAGATGGAGAATTGAAACTCAATTCAGAGTTCAGGATGAAGCGAGAATAAAAAGCAAATCAACAGAAATGAAAGTGAGGTTTTTCTTTTTCTTGTTTCAGCAGATGTTGCAAGTTCAATGGATGTGTTTTCATAAAAATGATATTCCATTTAAAGAGTACATAATTGAAATGGCAAAAATGTCTAGAAAGTGGACAAAATCAGATAAGTCATAATCTTTAATGGGTCTGTGATACTCATTAGAAGAGAGCTCATTATGTTTTCTGGTTTGAAGCAAGATAGAAAGAACTATCTTGCTTTTGTTCATTTCTTCGGAGATACTGTTCTAATAAATAGATATATATAACCCATTTAAATAACAATTAATATGAAACACCCTTGGATAAGAATGCCCGATCTTGCTAGTGCGTTAGGTCTTATATTGGGGGCTATCGGAATGATAATAATAGGTTCACAAATAAAAAATTTGGGGGTAATACTTATAGGAATTCTTTCCCTTTTGTTTTTTGTTTTGTTTTTCTCTGTTCTTTTACGTCTATTCATTGGAGATTATATCAAATTACTTCCACGCTTTAAAAGAAAATTTTTAGGTTTGGTTCCATATTAAAAAAAGTCGGGCATCGAAGAGTTTAGTAGTTCGGGTGCCTAATTATTTTATGGAAAACAAAAGTATTTAAAAATGTTTAAACAATTTAAAGAAAAAAGAGATAAAAAAGCAGTAAGTTTAATGATATCTTATGTTCTGTTAATTGTTATTGCCATCTCATTATCTATTTTAGTTTATGCATGGTTAAGAGGAAAATGGATATTTGCAAAACCAGAATGCCGAGAAGGAGTTTCTTTAATAGTCACAAATTATGCGTGCAATAACACAACTAAAATTATAAATATAACAATCGAGAATAAAGGACGTTATAATGTGACTGGTTATTATATCAAGGGTGCAGACAGCAAAACACAAAAAATAATGTTTCCTTTAAAAAGCTCTGATAGGCTCAGTATTGTAGAAAATGGAACATATTATTTTTTTGGCTGGGAGATGCGCCCTTTGAAGCCTGGTGAAGAAGATTCCAGCGTCTTTTCGTATAGTGTATCTGGAATAAAAAATCCTCTAGAAAAAATAGAAATAGCGCCTTTTATAACCTTAAATGAATATAATATACCATGCGATAAAGCAGCAATCTCTCAAGAAGTGAATTGTGTATAACGCAAAAATCCATTCTCTGGTGCATTAAGTGTCCATAATCAAACCCTATTTTTATTCGGGCACCGAAGAGTTTTAAAACTTCAGATACCTAATTTTTCTATGAAAATTTTAAGGGCATTTGATAAAGAGGTAAACAAAAAGAAGTATTTTAGATACAGAATCAATCTACCTAAAAAAGTTGTAGAAGAGAGTGAACTTTTAGATAAAAAATTAAAAGCAAAATCGGAAAAGAAAAAAATAATTATTGAAGAAGATTAATTGTTTTTGACTATAACTCTTATACTCTCTTTTTCTAACTCGATTATTTTAAGTATTTTCTTGTTCTTTTTTCAAGCCACTTTTTAAGTTGGGGTAATTCCTTTTTCTGTATTGTTATTTGTTCTGCTTTTTCCATTTTGTTAAAGAGGATTTAATGCTTCGCTAACTCTTTAAATAGAACCTCATCTTCTCTAAAAACAATTTCCTTAGCTACTTTTACAAGCTCTAATAATTTTTTATCATTTTTAGAAATCTCATAAACTTCTTTTACAACAAGCTTATATTTATTTTCTTTATTCTTTTTTTCCATTTTCCTCATCTCCAAGCATCAAGTTTAATGCAGTCTTATTTAAATAATTTTCTACATCTTCGCTTTCAATATGATTGCATTTCTCATTAAGCCAATTTTTTATATCCTCAAAAGTTATTTTAGTGCCATATTCAGCTACTTTTAAAATAAAATCAGTAGCTTCTTTATATTGTATCTTTAAATGACATTTATTTATTAGCATAAAAATCTTTGATATTGCATATGCTGTTCTCTTATTCCCATCTATAAAATAATGTCTTTTAGCAAATTCGTTTAAAGCAAAAGCACCTATGCTTTCTGGATTTCTTTGATTTTTATATTGATAATTTAACAATTTATAAGTGGAGTTATATATTCCCCCTTCATCTCTTACTCCTAATTCTCCCCCACTCAGTTTGACTATTGTATCATGAATTTTTATTATTGTTTCTTCCATCTTTATAACTATACCTCTTGATATCTTTTTTCTGGGTCTATTCCAATATGGGCTTTTACAAGCTGGACAATATTTAGATGGCCTTGATTTTACTCTCTTTTTCCATGTATGATAACACCTAAAACAAAAAGAAGGGCTATTATCATTATTAATCATATATTATCTTATATAGTAATATATTTAAACCTTTCTATTGTAAAATTATATTATTATATATAATCATATAGTAGTAATTCAGATACCTAAAGGTTTGTATAGTCCGGATACAGAATTATATTATGAAAAAACAGAGGCAGTTCCTGATGAGCCCGAGCCCCCCGCAATTTAGCGCTGATTTTTTATTGGAGATAAGTGCTGTTAATTTTTAGTGCAGCGTTCGGACGAAGCCCAAAAATTCCAAAAGATTTATAAACCTCTATTTTCATATATTCTTATAAATTCTAAAGAAGGAGTTAATGCGTTCTTTAAAAATGGATGAAGAATTAAAAAAGAATATTCTTAAAACAGGGACAAGCATAGTTGGGATAGTGTGCAAAGATGGAATTGTGGTGGCAGCAGACAGAAAAGCTACAATGGGAACAATAGCAGTCAACAAAAATACTAAAAAAATTGTCAGGATTAATGATTACCTTATTTTTGCAGGGGCAGGAGTTGCTTCTGATCTGGAGATGCTAAGAAAATTAATCTCAGCAGAATTAAGGCTAAAGCAGTTAAGAAGCAAACAAAGGCCTTCAATTAAAGAAAGCGCAAATCTTATTGGAATGACTGCTTATCAAAACATCAGGCAAATGTCAATGTTGCCGTTTATTACTGGAACTTTAGTTGCAGGATATAACGAAGATGGAATTGTTGAACTTTACACAATAGAGCCTGCAGGAACTGTTCAAAAAGTAGAGGATTATGATGCTAATGTCTCGAGTGGAATGCCTTTTATTCTTGGCTTATTAGAAAGAGATTACAACAAAGACCTAACAGTTAAACAAGGAATACTTCTCGCGATAGACTGTATAAAATCTTCTTCACAAAGAGATACAGGAAGTGGTTTTGGGGTAGATGTTTTTACTGTTACACAAGAAGGGATAAAACAGGTAGCTGACCAGGAAATTAAGTAAATTTATGCATAATAATTGATTTTTATTTAAACTTCTAAAGAAGAATAAGAAAGAACAAGTAAAATGACTGATATTTTGAAAAATATACAAAGTGAATTGCCTAAATGCATAAGTTCTGCGAATTTTGAAGGGGCTAACATAGTTTTGTATACAGATGACAGGGCATTTTTTCAAGAAGGCGAAAGCAAAATTAAAGAGGTTGTCAATAGGATTAAGAAAAGAATTGAGTTAAGAGCAGATGAAAGAATTTTAACAAGCAAAGAAGAAGCAGAAAAAGAAATTAGAGAGATAATCCCAAAAGAAGCTGAACTTACAAATATAATTTTTGATGTGCAGAGAAGCATTGTAATCATAGAAGCAAAAAAACCAGGAATGGTTATAGGCAAGGCAGGAAGCGTCTTGCAGGAAGTAAAACAAAGAACTTTTTGGATTCCTCAAGTGCAAAGGTCTCCTGCTATACCGAGCAAGATTACAGAAAATATAAGAGAGGTTTTGTACGAAAATAATAACTACAGAAAAAAATTTTTAAACTCTATTGGCAAAAAAATTTATAGGGAGTGGAACCCCGAGAAAATAGAAGAGTGGGTAAGACTTACATTTTTAGGCGGAGCAAGGCAAGTTGGAAGAAGTTGTTTATTATTGCATACGCCTGTATCGAAAATATTGCTTGATTGTGGAATCAATGTCGCTTCGCTTGATAAAGATAGATTTCCTTATTTAGATGTGCCTGAATTTGATATTGGAGAAATAGACGCCATAATTCTAAGCCATGCTCACCTTGACCATAGCGGATTAGTTCCGTATTTATTCAAAATGGGTTATAGAGGCCCGGTGTATATGACTTTGCCTACAAGAGATATTTCGGCCTTGCTTGCTTTAGATTTCATTGGAGTAGCATATAAACAAGCAGCTACCCCTCTTTTCTCTTCAAAAGATATAAAAGAAATGGTTAAGCACTCTATTTGTTTAAGTTATAATGAAGTTACTGATGTTACTCCAGATGTCAGATTAACATTTTATAACGCTGGGCATGCTTTAGGCTCTGCGATGGTGCATTTAAACATAGGAAACGGCTTGCATAACTTGCTTTATACAGGAGACATGAAATTTGGAAAAACAAGATTATTAGACCCCGCTGTAACAATGTTTCCGAGATTAGAAACAGAAATTATAGAAGCTACTTATGGGAGCAAAGATGATGTTTTGCCGCTGAGAAAAGATTCAGAAATGATGTTAATAGAGGCGATAAAAAAAACAATAGAAAGAAAAGGCAAAGCGTTAATTCCTGAGCTGGGGTTAGGAAGGGCACAAGAAACAATGTTAATTCTTGAAGACGCATTTAAACAAGGGTTGTTGCCAGACGTGCCGGTTTATATAGATGGAATGATATGGGACATTAATGCAATTCATACTGCATATCCTGATTTTTTGTCAAATAACATAAGAAACCAGATTTTTCAAGACAAAAATCCTTTTTCGTCTGAGATTTTCAGGCGAGTTGGCAGCCCCGCAGAAAGAAAAAAAGTTATCGAAGGCGGCCCGTGCATCATTCTCGCAACTTCCGGGATGCTGCAAGGCGGAGCAAGCGTAGAGTATTTCAGAGAGTTTGCAGACAACAAAAGAAACAGCATAATTTTTGTTTGTTATCAGGGGATAGGAAGCTTAGGAAGGCAGGTTCAAGAGGGCTTAAATGAAATTAAAATTATAAATGAAGGAAAAGAAGAAGATGTTAAAGTTGATTTAGAAGTATGCACTATGGATGGCTTAACAGCGCACTCTGGAAGAGAACAACTTTTAGCTTTTGTGAACAGATGCCAGCCAAAACCTAAAAGAGTTATAGTATGCCATGGAGAAGCAAGCAAGTGCTTGGATTTAGCTTCGACAATCTATAAGCTAAATAGAATTGAGACTTCTGCACCAAGAAATTTAGAAACCTTGAGGCTAAAATAGATTTAATTCCCCCCTTTTAGTTTTGTTTGAACTGCGCATACTTTGAGCATTTCATATGCTGAATTATTAAAACTCTCCTTTTTTAAATCATCAAGCAATATTTCTGCGCAATGCACAAAATTATTTCCGCAATGCAATTCTTTAATGCTTTCTCTATGTGTATAAAATCCATTTCCAAACAATGCCCTCTGCCAATAACACCCTGCAGTCCCATAACTTCCTTCATTAATATACTCTTTTTTAATTCTCTCTAAATCACTCACTAATTTTTCTACACATTTTCTGGCTGCTGCTTCTCTGCTCATCCTTTATCTATTTTAAATTAGTATAAAAAGATTATTGCATTAAGAGTTAAGTAGGCTTAATTATCAATTATATTTAATCCATGCTCTCTTAATTTTTCTCTTACTTCCCGTATGAATTCTAAACGTCCTGCATAAAATGGAAGAATTCTTGTTCCTATTTCTCTCGCGGTTTTGGCAGTCTTGCCATCTTTCCACTCTTCAAAAACATTTTTTGGAATAACAATGCAATAGTCTAAATCTTCTCTTTGCCAATATTCTCTTAAAGGACGCAATTTTCTATGCCTGCTTTTTGTGGTTAAAAATCTTTGAACACCCTTTGCTCTCATGCCCATGTACTCATCATCTCTCCATCTCCCTTTAGACCTCCCATGATTTTTCCATCTAGTTAATTTGATATCAAAAATAGCTGGCTTGTCTCCCACCATAATCACTGATTCATACATTTCCCTTAAGAATTTCTCTCCAGTATGAATCCTTCCTTTTCTTGGAAATTCAGTTATCCTAGAAAATACAAATAATCTATCTAATAAATCATAATGAAATCTATAATTCTTTGTTTCACAGCCATCATTTGGATAGCTTTGAAAAGAGATATTAAGTCTTGGATTTTCTAAAGCACAATTTTCTAAAGCAAGTTCTAGCCATATATGCTTAAAAGCAGTAATATAAGAACTTAAGGGAAATATATTTTTTGCATCAAATCTAGGATGATTTTTATAAACTTCTATAGCTTCATTCCAATTCATTGGATGTTCTGAAATGTACCCGCATAAAATATCTAAGTTTGATACCATAAAAAAGGCGAATTATTTCAATTAATAAATATTTCTATACTCCATTGAAATCTCATTAACATTTAAAAACCCTTTTTTCTTTTATTTTTTATGGCTATACAAAAAACAATTGATTTTAGAATTTCTAACATAGCTATTATTATAAACTAAGCAAGACTGATATTCTGGTCTTGCAAGAATCAAAATGCTAGAGATATATGACTGCACATTAAGAGAAGGGGAACAAGCCGGAGGAGTGCATTTTAGTGTTGATGAAAGGATTGAGGTTGCTAAAAAGCTGTATGAAGCAGAAGTTGATTTTATTGAATTTGGCTGGCCGATTCAAGAAGAAGTTTTAGAAGCTTTTTTAAAACTAAATGATAAAATAAAAGAGAAAATTGTTGCTTTTGGCTCTACAAGTATAGCAGAAGACCCAGAACAAGATGCTAATTTATACTCTATTGTAAAAAGCAAAGCAAAATATGCCTGTATTTTTGGAAAAACCTGGTTAGAGCATGTTGAAAAACAATTAAAAATTTCAGAACAAGAAAATTTAGAGAAAATTTTTAATAGTATAAAGTTCTTAAAAGACTGGGGAATAGAGGTTTTTTATGATGCCGAACATTATTTTGATGGCTTTAAAAATAATTCAGAATATGCATTAAAAACACTAAAATCTGCTATCAGTGGCGGAGCTTCTAGGGTCATTTTATGTGACACAAACGGAGGTTCTTTGCCTGAAGAAGCCAAAGAGATATTAGAAAAAACAAAAGAATTTTTAGAGAAAAATAATTTAAATATAAAATTAGGGGTTCATTTTCATAATGATTCTGCTCTTGCTTTAACAAACTCCCTAGAAGCTTTAAATTTTGTGCAGCAAGTACAAGGGACAATTAATGGCATTGGAGAGAGAGTTGGAAATTTAGATTTATGCGAGTTTATCCCCTTATTAGTCTTGAAAAAAGGATATGATTTGGGAGCTAAATTAGAAAAATTAAAAGAATTAAGCGACCTTGTTTATTTAACTGCCAACCTTCCTAACAAAATTAATCAGGCTTTTGTTTCTCAAAGAGCTTTTTCACATAAAGGAGGGGTTCATATTGATGCTACATCAAAAGGGGCAAGCTATAGCCACATTTCTCCTGAACGTTTAGGCTTAGTGCATAATCTTACATTAACAAGCTTGGGGGGAGCTGCATGTGTTGTTGAAACTGCAAGTAAATTTGGATATAAATTAGACAAAAAAGATGCAAAAACAAAAGAAAAAATTACAGAAGTTTTGGCGTATTTAAACGAAACTGAAAAAAGGGGCTATGATATAGGAAATATTGAGGCTGAACAATTTATGATAATAAGCAAGTTTTTTGGGGATTTTAAAGAAGTTTTTAAAATAAAAGAGTGGGAAGTTGTAACAAATGGAAATAAAAGTTCCTGTTATTTGAAATTTGATTTAGGAGAAGAAGTAGAAATAAAAGAAGAAGTTGAAGGAGGGCCGGTAGAATCTATTTACAAAGCATTAGTTGAAATTTTATCTCCAAAATACGGGAAAGTAAGGGATTTAAAGCTAGAAGATTATAAAGTTAGAATAGCCCGCAGAAAAGGAGCAGGAAGCGAGGTAAGGACAAGAATAGATTTTTCAGACGGGGGGAGGTTTTCAACAGTTGGAGTCAGCGAGAACATAATTAAATCAAGTTTAGAAGCTTTGGAAAAAGCATTTAACTATTACTTGAATAAATTAAATTTATAAACACAGGAAAACTATACTAAAAAAAGAGAAAGCAAAAATGTACACTCCACAAGAAACAGAAAAACAGATTTTAGAGTTTTGGAAAGAGAAAAAAATTTATGAAAAATCTGTTAAAAAGAATTCCAAGGGGAAAAAATTTTACATGATGGATGGGCCTCCGTATGCAACAGGCCATATTCATATGGGAACTGCCCTAAATAAAATTCTTAAAGATATTGCTATGAGAAGCCAGAGATTGCAAGGAAAAGATGTTTTTGACAGAGCGGGATATGATACTCATGGAGTTCCAATTGAATTCCAAATAGAAAAAGAAATAGGAAGCAAGTCAAAGCAGGATATTGAAAAATATGGCGTTAAAAAATTTATTGATAAATGCAAGGAATTTGCAACAAAACATATTGGTTTAATGAACTCTGAATTTGAAAATTTAGGTGTATGGATGAATTTTGAAGATCCATATCTTACTCTTTCAGATGAATACATAGAAACAATTTGGGATGTTTTTAAGGAAGCAGATAAAAAAAATTTGCTTTATCTTGGCAAATACCCTGTTCATGTCTGCCCAAGATGCGAAACTGCTGTTGCCTATAATGAAATTGAATATTCTAAACAAGATGATACTTCAATTTTTGTAAAATTTAAGCTCAGTGAAAAAGAAAATACTTATTTAATAATATTCACCACAACTCCCTGGACACTTCCGGCAAACACTGGAATAATGGTGCATCCAGATTTTATTTATCAAGAAATAGAAATATCCAGCGGAGAAAAATGGATAATGGCTAAGGCTTTGATTCCAAAGATAATGGCTAGCCTCGGAATGGGCTATACTATTAAGAAAGAATTTAAAGGAAAAGAAATGAAAGATTGGAAATATACAAACCCCCTTGCTAAGAACTTGAATTTAAAACTTAAAAATGCTTACAAAGTTGTGATGTCTGGAAGATATGTCACAGTTGAAGAAGGCACTGGCTTGGTTCATTGCGCTCCTGGGCATGGAAAAGAAGATTATGATGTTGGAAAAGAAAATAATCTAGATATGCCTTCTCCTGTAGATATTAATGGAAATCTGACTCAGGAAGCTGGAAAATATTCTGGTAAAAAAGCTCGGATTGTGGATTCTGAAATTGTTGAAGATCTGGAGAAGGATAATGCAATTATCTATAAATTAACATATAGCCATGATTATCCTTTATGCTGGAGATGTAAAACTCCTTTACTCATGATTTCTCAACCCCAATGGTTCTTAAAAATATCAAAAATACAAAAAAAGATATTAAAGGATAATGAAGAAACTAATTGGATTCCTTCTTGGATGAAAACAAGAATGAAAGCCTGGCTAGAGGGAGTATCTGATTGGCCTGTTTCAAGAAAAAGATATTGGGGAACTCCCTTGCCAATTTGGATTTGCGAGAAATGCAATAAAAAAATAGTTGTTGGCAGCATTGATGAATTAAAAAAATTATCAAAGGCAAAAAAAATAGACTTGCATAAGCCAGGTATAGATGAAATTGAAATAAAATGTGAATGTGGAGGTAAAATGAAAAGAGTTTCTGAAGTTCTTGATGTTTGGTTTGATTCTGGGGTTTCAAGCTGGGCTGCTTTAGGCTATCTTAATGACGAGAAAAAATTCAATAAATTCTGGCCAGCAGACCTAAATCTTGAGGGAAAAGACCAGATAAGGGGCTGGTGGAATTCTGAATTTATTTTATCAGAGATAAAATTTGGCAAGAAACCTTTTGAGAGCATATCTGTACATGGAATGGTGCTAGACATTGAAAAAAAGAAAATGTCAAAATCTATCGGCAATATAATCGCCCCTTCAGACATAATTGAAAAATATAGCAGGGATTTTCTAAGATATTATTTTGCGAAAATATCCAAGGGAGAAGACTTTTCATTTGATGAAAAAGAATTTTCTGGAATACAAAATATCTTCAGGGTTTTGACTAATGTTAATACTTTTGTAAATCAAATTGAGCCCAAAAGAATTAATCTGCATAAAGAGGACAAATGGATTTTGTCTAGATTTGATTCTACTGTAAAAGAAATAACCAAACAGTACAATGAATATAGACTCCCAGAGGTTATTGAATCCTTTGAGAAATTTTTAGTTAATGATTTTAGCAGGACATATATAAAAATGATTAGAGACCGAGCTGATGAAGCATATGAAATATTAAATGAAATAAGAAAAGGGTTATTGAAATTAATTTCTCCAATAATTCCTTTCACAACAGAAAAAATATGGCAAGAGTTGAGAAAAGAAAAGATTGTTAAGGAAGAGTCTTTGCATTTATCTGAATTTCCTGTCTTAAAAAAAGTTAATAGAATAAACACTAAACTTGAATCAGACTTTTCCATAATATTAGAGATTATTGAAGCTGGCTTGGCAGAAAGGGACAAAGCTCAGATTGGATTAAAATGGCCATTGGCAAAAGCGAGCATTAAAGCTCCTCTAAAAATGAATAACGAATTTGAAGCTTTATTGAAAAAGCAGTTAAATGTAAAGTCCATTATACAAATAACTAATAAAGAAAATAAAGCAATAACTGTCGAACTTGACACAAAAATAACTCCTGAGCTCAAAGAAGAAGGATTTGCCCGCGAAATTTCAAGAAAAATTCAGGATGCAAGAAAAAAAGCCGGGCTTGTTAAGAAAGACAAAATTGATTTAGTTGTTGTTGCTGACTTGCAACTTGAAAAACAAAAGCAATTTATCAAAGAAAGGACAAATGCAGATAAAATTTTAATTTTAAAAGAAATCCAAGAAAAAGACGAGAAAAAATATAAAAACCAAATAGAGGAAAAAATAAAGGACAAGAAAATTAAAATTTTATTTACCAAGATGTAGGGATTTTTACTATTTTTACATAACTCTAAAAAGAAAAGATTTAAATACTATAAAACTTTTTAAGTTTTAACTTCGGAATTTTCTTAATTCCCAAGTGCTATCAGAATTCAAATTTTGATGGCAATTAAAAAAAGAGCAAAAACAAAAATGATTGTGAAAGAAGAGTTTTTAAGTAGGCTAAGGAAAATTTTCGACTTGAATTTATACGAAGTTAAGGTTTGGACTGCTTTACTTTCTAGAGGCGTTTCTACTGCAGGCGAGCTAAGTAACATAAGCGATGTTCCAAGAAGCAGAACTTACGACATTCTTGAATCTTTGGAGAAAAAGGGATTTATTATACTGAAGCTGGGAAAGCCGATAAAATTTGTTGCTTTAAAACCAGAAGAAGTTATAGAAAGAGTAAAGAAAAATATGGTTGTAGAGGCGCAGAACAAAAGCAAAAGACTTGAGAACTTAAAGGGAGAGGATGTTTTGAAAGAGCTAAACATCTTGTTCACTCAGGGAGTTAAGTTTGTTGAGCCAGCTGATTTATCAGGGAGCTTAAGAGGCAGGCAGAATTTATACAACCATCTGGATATGATGATAAGAGAGGCGCAGAAATCAATAACAATTGTTACAACATCAGATGGCTTGAATAGAAAGCTAGAGTCTTTAATGCCTTCTTTAGAAAAAGCTAAGAAAAGAGGGATTAAAATAAGAATCGCTGCTCCAATAACACCACAGAACTTGAAAGTTGCTAAAGATTTTACTAAAGTTGGAGAAATTAAGAATACAGAAAAAATGAAGGCAAGGTTTATGATTGTTGATGGGCAACAAATCTTGTTTATGCTGCTAGATGACGAGAAAGTGCATCCTAGCTATGACTTGGGCGTATGGATAAACACAGAGTTTTTCGCACCAGCTTTAGAGCAGTTATTTGAATTGGCTTGGGGTGACATGACACCATTAAGCAAAGTTGGAAAGTAAGCTGAAAAATTTAAAACAGAAAGCTAAGGAAAAAAGAAGTAAGGACTGAAAAACTTATAGTACTACAGCAATAACTGGAAGAAAATAGGCTGAAATAAAACTTAAAGGGCGAGGGAAAGAAAAAAGAGAATAAATTTTCTTATTTTTTAGATTTTTTTATAGTTATAGGCTGAAAAGAAAGATTCACATCTCTTCCATTACGTCAATTCCTAAACGATTAATGGAATTAACATAATACATTCGTTCTCAAGTGAGAACGAAAGGTTTAAATATTAGTTCTCTTTTGGATACTTATGTCAGATATAAAAGATACATTAAATCTGCTTAATCCCTGGTGGAAAAATGATGAAATTAGCGAGGAGCTTAACAGGCCGTATAAAAGAAATTTTTTTGATAAAATCAAAGGATTTCAAAAATATAGGCAAATAATTATAGTATCTGGACTAAGGAGAGTTGGAAAAACTACTCTTTTATATCAAACAATTAACAAATTGTTAAGCGAAACAAAGCCTAAAAATATTTTTTATTTTAGCTTTGATAAAGAGGTCAAGGATTTAATAGAACTTTTTGAAGGCTATAAAGAATTGACAGGAACTGATTATAAA
>Ga0315276_10000610_pt1 | contig 30774 bp, 26 predicted proteins | sample YL17G05_0_MG_FD_204542 | JGI IMG/M metagenome (GOLD analysis project Ga0315276, IMG submission 204542) | Sediment microbial communities from Yellowstone Lake, YNP, Wyoming, USA - YL17G05_0 | ecosystem: Environmental > Aquatic > Freshwater > Lake > Sediment | place: USA: Wyoming | collected... | reverse complement strand
CGAGTTGTTGTGGGCAAGGACGGATCGGTACGTCGGGAAGATCATCCACGTGAATGCGGGACACGCGCTGAGCCTGCAGTACCACAACAGGAAGACGGAGACCGTCTACCTGGCGTCGGGCAATCTGCTGTACGAAATCCAGGAAGGGGATCAGCTGGTCAGCAAATCGCTGTCGCCCGGCGACCGCATCCACGTCCCCGCCGGCACCATCCACCGCATGACCGCGATCGAGGACTCGGACATCTTCGAGGTGTCGACACCAGAGATCGACGACGTGGTGCGGCTGGAGGATCGGTACGGGAGGGCGGATCAGAAGAAGTAGTCAGTAGCCAGTAGTCAGTAGACAGTAGTTGGCTAGACCAACTTGGCTGCGGCATTCGGAAGGCAGCCGTCAGCAGGAAGCAGTCGAAAGGGTGGCTTGTTCTCGCGTTTCCTACTGACTACTGTCTACTGACTACCGACTACTGCATTAGAACGGAATATCGTCCGCGTTCATGTCGTCGGGGGCCTGGCTGAGTTCGTCAACGGCCGGCGCTTCCCGAGTCTGCTGGGACGCATAGCTGCCAGTTCCGCCGCTGGAACTATCCAACAACACGACCTGGTTGGCGGACACCTCGGGGTCGTAACGAGTCTTCCCTTCCTTGTCGGTGTACGTCCGGATCGACAAACGGCCTTCGACGAGAATCTTCGTCCCTTTTCTCAGCAGGGGGGCAAGCGTCTCGGCCTGGCGTTCCCAGATTTTGACCGTGTACCATTCGGTTCCCCATCGGCCACGGTCGTCCTTCTTGGTCGGGTCCGCGACCGCGATGCGGGCCGTGGCGACCTGTTTGCCTTGGGGCGTCGCCCGCAGTTCGGCGTCGCGGCCCACGTTACCGATGAGAATGATCTTGTTGAAACTGTATGCCATGCCTCTTCCTTTCGGTCGACTCTCTGGCCGTGCGGTGCCGCGGTTACGGCCGCTTCCCGATCCTGCTGAGCCTGTCCAGCGCCTGCTTCGCGAGCGTGGCGGTGTCGCTGGTCGGATAGGTCTTGATCACGAATTCGAACGACTCGCGCGCCGGCTGGATCTGGCCGATCGCGTTCAGGGCGACGCCGCGCTTGTAGTAGGTGTCGGGCAGCGTGTTGCTGGCCGGATACGCCGCGATGACGCGATCGTAGGCGGCGATGGCTTCCCGGTATTTGGTGGCGCCGAAGTAGCTCTCGCCGATGTAGTACTGCGCGTCGTCGATCATGTCGGACTTCGGGAACGACTTGATGAAGCTCTCGAATCCCTGGATGGCCAGCGCCCAGTTCGCGGCGAAGTAGTCCGAGCGCGCCGCCTCGAACGCCTTCGAGGGCGACGTGCCGAACGCGCCTGGAGGGGCGGTGGGAGGCCCGGGCGGCGCTCCCTGCGGATCGCCGGTGCCCAAAGGGGGCGCCACGGCCGGGGATCCCGGCGCGGCCGCGGGCGGAGCCGTCCGGATGGCGTCGACCTCCTGGGCGAGCGACGTGAGGCGGACGTTGGTCTCGTCCACCTTCTCGCGCACGACGCGCAGATCCCCGCCCAGCGTATCGACCAGGGCCTTCTGGTCGGCGAAGCCCTTCCGACTGGTGCCGGACTGCTCGTCGAGGCGGGTCGCCACCGTTCGGAGCACGTCGGTCAGTGCGGCCAGCTGCGCCTGCAGGGCCTGGTTCTGCTGCTGGAGCATGCGGAGGTCCGCCATCATCTGCTGATGTTCCTTGTTGGCGGCGGCCTCGGGCGCCGCTGTCGCCAGCGCGAGGAACATCGTCATGCTACAGAGGAGCGCCAGTCGTCGCCTCATGATTGCCTCTCGCGTCGGGCCGCTCAGGGCCTGTTAGCGAACAAAAGAACCAGCGGTTGTTTGCCTACAGGCCCTTATGGCGGGCCCACACGCTCGAGATGCTACGTTTGTTCACTGACAGCGCCCTACTTGGCGGTGATGACAAAGTGGGCGCGCCGGTTCTTGGTGTACGCCGCCTCGTCCTTGCCCGGGTCGAACGGGAATTCCTTCCCGTAGCTCACGGTCCGCAGTCGATCGGCGGGAATGCCGAGCGACACCAGGTACGACTGCGCGGCCACCGCGCGGCGCTCGCCCAGCGCCAGATTGTATTCCGCCGTGCCGCGTTCGTCGCAGTGACCCTCGACCGTGATCATCCACGTCGTGTAGCGCTTGAGCAGCCCGGCGTTGGTGTCGAGGCCCGCGCGGGCCTCGGCCGTCAGCTCGGCGCTGTCGTATTCGTAGTAGATCGCCTTGAGCGGGGAGTCCCGGTTCAGATCATCGACCGAGCGCGACGTCATCGGGTCGTCGGTCAGGGCGGGCGCCGTCGACACGGGCGTCTCGCGGATGGGCGCCGTCGGCGGCGGAGGCGGCGGCGGCGGCGGCGTCGTCGTGGCCGCGCCACCGGGCGGCAGCACGGGCCGCGCCACAGGCGGCGCCTTTTTGGCGCATGCCATCCCCAGGAGCAGCGCCACAGTGGCAATCAGGAGAAGTCCGAACGAACCGCCTCGGATGCGCATAAGCTGTGTCCCTTTCCCCGTGTCTCCAGCCGCTACCTCGACCAGTCGGGCGTGTAGTTGTTCCCGACCGTGGTGATCTGCTTCAAACCCCGGCCGTCGCGCCCGAGGACGAAGATGTGCTTCTTGCCCGTCCGCGTCGACATGAACGCCACGTGCCGCCCGTTGGCGGCGTAAGCCGGGCTCTCGTTGCTGCCTTCGCCGAAGGTGAGCTGCCGGCGCTCCTGCGTCGCCAGGTCGTAGATTTTGATATCGTAGCCCGGTCCGGTGCGCGATGCATACGCGATTTCGTTGAAGGGGGCCGGCGACCACGTTGGCCGGTCGCACCACGACTCCGAGGTCATCTTGAACAGGTTCCGCCCGTCGGCATCGATGATGTAGATCTGCGGCGATCCGGACCGGTCGGACGTGAAGGCGATCTGGGTGCCGCTGGGCGACCAGGTCGGCGAGACGTCGATGGCCGGATGGTTGGTCAGCCGCGTCAGGTTCGACCCGTCGCGGTTCATCACGTATAGCTCGGAGTTGCCATCGCGCGTCGACACGAAGCAGATGCGCGTCCCGTCGGGCGACCACGAGGGCAGCCAGTTCTGTCCGAGGCCGCCGGTCAGGTTCTCAGGTGGCATCCCCGAGTAGATGTTCGACACCAGGATGTCCGGCGTGGTCTGGCGGAACGATGTGTACGCCAGCGACCGCGCATCCGGCGACCACACCGGCGTGATGTTCAGCTTGTGCGTGACCGTCACGCGCCGCTGGTTCGCGCCGTCGTAGTCCGCGATGTAGACCTCCTTCACGTCGCGGGCCTGCACGGTGTTCGGCACCCGCTCGCCGTCGCGGTCGGAGGAAAAGGTGAGCTTCGTGCGGGCCACGCCCCGCAGCGCGCGCTGCTGCAGGTGGATGTCGTCCGCGGCGGTGTGGGCGTAGAGCCGAGGGTTCGCCGTCTGGCCGTTGTACTCCTTGGCGACGACCGACCGCTTCGACCGCACGTCGAACAGCCGGACTTCGACGCGGAACGTGGTCGCGCCCGTCTTCTCGACGCTGCCCACCACCAGACCGTCCACGCCGAGTTCGCGCCAGCGGTCGAAGGCGACCTCCGGTATCGACCGCGCGGCGGGGATGGTCTTGTAGGTGTCGCGCGGCACCATATAGAACTCCTGCTCGAACGCCAGGTCGTCCCACAGCACCGCGCCCATCAGACGGGCCGCCGCCACGGTCTCGGCATCGCCGCTACGGACTATGAAGTCCGGCACCGCGTAGCGGGGCCGCGCGCCCGCGTCGCCCGAGATGCTCAGGATGATCTCCGACTGCGGCGGCTGTTGCGACGCCACGGCGGGGCCGGGGCGCGCCGCGACGCGGCCGGTTGCGGCAAAGGCGACCACCGTCGCCAGGAGCGTGGCAGGAAGACGGAATCTCATCGTCTGGTGTAATCGAAGCGCAAGTGTACGATCAGGTGATCGTCGGGAAAGGCCGAGGGAAGCGTCGGCACCTTCCGGGTGTCGAACAGCGCACGCTGCGCTGTCAGGTCGAGCGCCGGGTAGCCGCTCGATTTCTCGAGCTCGATGTCGGTCACGCGGCCGTCGCGCTGGATGCGGAAGACGACGATCGTCTCGCCCGGCACCTCCTGGCGCGCCCTCCAGTTGCTCTGGATGATCTGCAGCATCGTGACCAGATAGTCGGGGCAGCAGAAGTTCGCGACCTCCAGGAAGCTGCCGCTGCCTATGCCGCCGCCGGTCGACAGCCCACCGAAGCCCATGCCGCGCGGTTCTCCGGCGGCCGCCGCGGCGGCCGCCGCCGTCGCCGCCGTCTGCGTGGGAGGTGCCGGCTCGGGCCTCGCCTTTCTGGTGGGGATCGCTTCGGCCGCCGTGGCCCTGGGTTTCGCGGGCGTGATCGGCTTGGCGGCCGGCTCGGGGATCGTCATCGCTGGCGGCCTCGGGATCGTCTCGCGGATGGGGGCCGGCCTCGGGACCTCCGGAAGCGACGCCGTCGACTGAATCGGCCGGCCCATCATCGTCATGCCGCCGGCGCGTGGGCCCGGCGCGCCGCCGAGCGAAATCGTCATCACCGGGCGGATCTCCTGCTCGCTCGAGGACCTCATATACGGCGCCGCCAGGATCAGCCAGGTCCCGAGCACCACGTGCGCCATCAGCGAGAGCGTCACCATCCGGGGGAGGCCCCGCTCGACATGCGCGCGTGCGATCAGCACGCTGGTGACGGCTTCCACGCTACCGCTCCTCGGGCAGCTTCGCGACGATGCCGACCTTCTCGACGCCGGCTTCTTTCAGGCGGTCCATGACGTCGAGCAATTCCTGCAGCATGATCCCGCCGTCGCCGCGCAGGAACACGTCGCGGTCCGTCTTGCCGTCCATCATCTGCTTCACGCGCTCGGCCAGCATGTCGAGCGGCACGGGCTCGTCGCCCAGGCGCACCTTGTGGTTCTGCCGGAAGGCGAGCGGCACCGTGATGAAGACGCGCTCGTCCGAGATCTGCTGCGTGCGCCGGGCCACCGGCAGGTTCACGTCGATGCCGCGCTGGATCATCGGCGCCGTCACCATGAAGATGATGAGCAGCACGAGCATGACGTCCACCAGCGGGACCACGTTGATCTCCGCCAGGGACGTCGAGACGCGGCGCATCCGGCCGCTGCGTCCCGTCGGAACTTCTTCGGTCGGGCTGACCTTGGGCATCGAACTTCAGACCCTCGCGCGCCGACTACGTGAAATTGCGCTCGGCGATGTTCAGGAACTCGAGCGCGAAGTCGTCCATCAGCGCCGTCTGGCTCTTCGCTTCCGCGATGAAGTGATTATAAAAAAACACGGCCGGGATCGCCGCGAACAGGCCCGCTGCCGTCGCGATCAGGGCTTCGGCGATGCCCGGCGCGACGACGCCCAGGCTCGTGGAGCCTACGCTGGCGATGCTCTGGAACGACGTCATGATCCCCCACACGGTGCCGAACAGGCCGATGAACGGCGTAATGCTGGCCGTCGTCGCGAGCAGCGGCAGCCGCTTCTCGAGCTTGGCCACTTCCACCGCCGCAGCCCGGAGCAGGGCCCGGTCGACGGCGGGAAGGCTCTTCAAGGTTGGACGCGCGGACTGGGTCTCGGGACTGTTCGCGTTGGCAGCCTGACCCTGGCGCAGTTGCTGGTTCAGCTCGGCGTAGCCCGCCTGGAAGATCCCCACCAGCGGGCTCAGGTCGAATGTGCGGCAAACGGATTGCACCTCGGAGAACTTTGAGCTGCGGCGGAAGATGTCCAGGAAGCTCGTCGTCTGCCGTTTAACCCGGCTCAACTGCCAGAGCTTGTGGAGAATGATGCCCCACGACACGACCGAAAAGACGACGAGGATGAGCAGGACGACTTTGGCGGCCGGTCCGGACCGGAGCACCAGGTCGATGACCCCGTCGCCGACGATGGTATTGGTACCCACGCGAGGCGTCCCTTCGACAGCACCGTGCGGCCGACGGGGCAGCCGGGCCTTCTGTCCCCCCGCGAGTCGCAACAAGTAGATTCATGCCAGAGTACCATGCGGAACATACCCTGTCAAACCCGTGATAATATGGAAGTTCCGCGTCTCGTGACCCCTTTCTGACGAGAGCCGGACACGCCTATGCTGCGCTACGTGAACATCCGAAACCTGGCGGTGATCGAGTCGCTGGAAGTGACGTTCCAGCCGGGCCTGAACGTCATCACCGGTGAGACCGGTGCGGGCAAGTCGATCGTCGTGGGTGCGGTGGGGTTGCTCCTGGGCGACCGCGCGTCGGCGGATCTGATTCGGACGGGCGAAGAAATGGCGATCATCCAGGCCGTGTTCGAACTGGACGGACGGGAGATCATCATCCGCCGGGAGCTCACCGCGCAGGGGCGCAGCCGGAGTTTCATCGACGGCGCGCTGGTGACCGCGTCAACTCTTAAGGAATTAGGGGTAACGCTGGTTGACCTCCATGGCCAGCATGAGCATCAGGCTCTGCTGAACCCGGACGTCCACCTGGACTTGCTCGACCAGCATGCGGGCCTGGCCTGGCTGCGCGACGAGGTGGCCGCCGCGCACCGCCACTGGAGTTCCCTCCGGAGCGACCTGGAGGCGCTGCGGGCCCGAGAACGGGACAAGGACGCCCGCGCCGATTTTCTCCGCTTCCAGCTGGGGGAGATCGATCGCGTCAAGCCGCAAGTCGGTGAAGACGAGGAACTGTCCTCGACGCGCAGACTCCTCGCCAACGCCGATCGCCTGCAGCGACTCTCCGATGAGGCGTACAGCCGGCTCTACGAGGCCGACCAGTCCGCGTTGAGCGCGCTGGCGGTCGTCTTCAAGCGTGTCGTGGAGTTGAGCGATCTCGATCCGCGGTTTGCGCCGTACCTCGAGCCGCGGGAAAGTGTCATGGCCCAGCTCGATGAACTGGCGACCTTTCTGCGCGAGTATGGGTCGCACATCGACGCCGCACCCGAACGGTTGCAGGAGATCGAAGATCGCCTCGCGAACCTCGAGCGGCTGAAACGCAAGTACGGCCCGACACTCCCCGAGGTGATCGCGCGCCGCGAGCAGTGCGCGGCCGAGCTGGCCGCCTTCGACTCGGCCGACGAGCGTCTCGTGGACCTCGAACGCGATCTCGACGGGGCAGGGACGCGCTACCTCGACACCGCGAAGCGTCTGTCGACCGCGCGGCGGGCGCACGCGCCGACGTTCGCGACGCAGCTCGAGAAGGAACTCGCGGAGCTGGCGATGGCGCGCACGCGCTTCGAGGTCCGCTTCGAGGAGGCGCCGCCGACGCCGGACCGCTGGTCAGCGCGCGGGATCGATGTCGCCCAGTTCTTCGTATCCCCGAACCCGGGCGAGGACGTCCGTCCGCTCGCGCGTGTGGCCTCGGGCGGCGAGCTCTCACGCATGATGCTGGCGCTGAAGACACTTGCCACGACCGACTCGCCGGGCAAGACCCTGATTTTCGACGAGGTCGATGCCGGCATCGGCGGGAGGGTTGCCGACGTGGTGGGGCAGCGGCTCCAGTTGCTGGGGGATGGGTTCCAGGTGCTCTGTATCACGCACCTCCCCCAGATCGCCGCCTGCAGCCACGCGCACTACCGGGTCGCGAAGTTCGAGCGGGGAGGGCGGACCCAGACCACCGTCGAGCCGCTGGCGGGAGAGGGCCGGGTGGAGGAGCTGGCCCGCATGATGGCCGGCCAGGTCATCACCGACGGGACGCTGGCCAGCGCCCGCGAGATGCTCGACGCCCGCAGGGGCGAAAGTGAACGCGAGGCGAAAGGCGAAAGGCGAAAGCGAAAGTAGATGGCGAAGCGGTATCTGATCGAAACGTTCGGCTGCCAGATGAATTTCCACGACTCGGAGCGGATGGCTGGTCTCCTGCAGTCGGCGGGGTACGAGCCTGCCGACACCTCCGCCGAGGCCGATGTCATCGTCCTCAACACGTGCACGGTGCGCGAGAAGGCCGAGGACAAGGTCTACAGCCGAATCGGGGAACTTCGCCATGACGCCCAGGCCCTCGGGCGCCAGCCCGTGCTGGCCGTCACTGGCTGTCTCGCGCAGCAGGAAGGCGCCGTCATGTTCCGGAAGTCTCCCTTCATCGACGTGGTCATCGGGACGCAGGCCGAGAAACGGCTGCCGATGCTGATCGCCGAGGCCGGGTTCACCGGAGCCCGCCAGATCGACCTCAACCCGTACGATGACGTGTCGTTTCCGCTGGGCCTGACGCAGCGTGCGGACCAGGTCAAGGCCTACGTGACGATTATCGAGGGCTGCAACGACTTTTGCGCGTTTTGCGTGGTGCCGTACACACGCGGACACGAGCGGATGCGCCCCAAGGCCGACATTCTGGCCGAGGTGGCGGATGCCGCGCGCAGCGGCCACCGCGAGGTGCAACTGCTCGGCCAGATCGTCAATCACTACCAGGCTCCGGACGATCCCGCGTGCGACTTCGCCGGCCTGCTCGAGGCCGTGGACGCCATCTCCGGCGTGGACCGCATCCGGTTTGCCAGCCCGCATCCCCGCCACGTTACGCCGAGGCTGGTGGAGGCCATCGCCTCGCTGCCGCACGTGTGCAAGCACCTCCATCTGCCGGTCCAGTCCGGGTCCACACGGATCCTGACGGCCATGCGCCGGCGTCATACGCGCGAGGATTTCCTCGAGTTAGTCGGGCGGTTAAAGGCCAGGGTGCCGGGCATCCACCTGTCGACCGATATGATTGTGGGCTTCCCGGGAGAGACCGACGCGGATTTTGCCGAGACGCTGTCGCTGACCGAGGCCGTGGGGTTCCACTCCATGTTTTCGTTCAAGTACTCGGAGCGGCCGAATACGCTGGCGGCGAAACGACTGGCAGACGACGTGCCGGAGGACGAGAAGACGAGACGCCTGACGGCCCTTCAGGCCCGCCAGACGGGTATTCAACAGGCCCTGCACCAGCAGGCCGTCGGGCGGTCGGTCGAGGTGCTGGTCGACAGCATCAGCCGCCGTCGCGAGACCGAGCTCTCGGGCCGGACGACCGGGAACACGGTGGTGAATTTCCCGGGAGATCCGGCACGGCTGGGGGCTCTGGTGCCGGTGCGAATCGAACGGGCCGGTGCGCATAGCCTCTGGGGGCGCCTGGCCACGGTCGATCCGGCTTGACACCCGAGCAGGCACCGCCTACGTTGTAGGCACCGGGCGTGGCCCGGGGACGCGGAGCAACGATGCAAAGCGAAATGGTCATCAAGGGGCTGATGGTGGATCCGGTCACCAACATGCCCATCGTGATTTTGCGTGACAAGGAAGGGGAGCGCGTCCTGCCGATCTGGGTGGGGATATTCGAGGCCAATGCCATCGCCCTCCAGATCGAGAACGTCGCCACGCCGCGCCCGATGACGCATGACCTGCTGCGCAACGTCATCCGCGACATGAATGGGACCGTCGAGAAGATTGTCGTATCGGACCTGAAGGACACGACGTTCTACGCGCTCATCTACCTGCAGATTGGCGGCGAGGTGGTGGCCATCGATGCGCGCCCCAGCGATGCCATCGCGCTGGCGTTGCGCACCCAGGCGCCCATCTTCGTGGAGGACCACGTCATCGACAGCGCAAAAATGGTCGATTTCAAGCCGGAATCAGCCGATTCAGAGCGCCTGCAGCGCTGGCTCGAGAGCCTCGATCCCGACGAGCTCGGCAAGTACAAGATGTAGCCAGGCCCGCCGCGCCTGCACGCCGCGCGCGTCTGCTTGACACCACAGCGGGCGGCACCTAGAATGAGCCCTTCCGTCTCAGGCCCGTAAGGCGCTGTCAATGAACAAACGTAGCATCTCGAGCGTGTGGGCCCGCCATAAGGGCCTGTAAGCAAACAACTGCTATTTACCTTGTTCGCTAACAGGCCCTAAGCATGATTGTAGCGATCGCCAATCAGAAAGGTGGCGTCGGCAAGACGACCACCGCCATCAACCTGGCCGCCGCGCTGGCGCTGCGCGGCAAATGCACGCTGCTGGTCGACATGGACCCGCAGGCCAACAGTTCGATGTCCTACCTGGACGTGCGCACCGTCGGTCGCAGCCTCTACGACGTCATCGCCGGTGACGACTGTTCGTTCAGGGACATCATTGTGCCGTCCCCGGTGACAAATCTCTCGCTGGCCCCGTCGCGGATCGCCCTCGCGAAGCTCGAGGCCAAACTGGTGGGGGAGATCGACGCCCATTTTCGGCTCAAAGATCGCCTCGCGCCCGTGCTCGACGACTACGACTACATCGTGATCGACTGCCCGCCCACCCTTGGGCTGTTGACCGTGAACGCCCTGGTGGCGTCGACGCATTTGCTGGTGCCGATCCAGTCCTCATATTTCGCGCTCGAAGGGACGGACGATTTGCTCGAGACCGTCGACAAAGTGCGGGCGCGCGCCAACCCGGACCTCCGGCTCCTCGGCGTGCTTATCACGATGCACGACCGGCGCACGGCGATCGCCCGGGACATCAAGGCGCAGATCCAGAAGGTGTTCGGAGAGCAGGTGTTCGGCACGGTGATCACCAAGAGTGTCAGGCTCGAGGAGAGCCCGGCCTACAAGGAACCTATCTTCAGTTTTGCGCCGGACTCGTCAGGCGCCACCGAGTACTACCGCCTGTGTGAGGAGGTCATCGACCGTGGCTAAGCGCTCAGGGCTGCCCGACACCGTGCGTATGCGCCACGACGAGCACTACGTGGAGACGCTGGGGTCCCCGGCCGGAACTCCCATCGGCCGTCTACTCCCGATCGACCAGATCGACCCGAACCCGGATCAACCACGGCAGGCCATGGGAGACCTGTCCGAGCTGATGGCGTCCATCGCCGAAAAGGGGATCCTGGAACCGCTCGTCGTTCGCACACGCGCCGGTCGCTACCAGATCATCGCCGGGGAGCGCCGGTACCAGGCCTCGGTCCAGGTTGGGCTGCGGGAACTGCCCGTCGTGATACGGGACGTCGATGATGCCGAAGTTATCGAACTGGCGCTCATCGAGAACCTGCAGCGCAAGGACCTGACCCCGTTCGAAGAGGCCGAGGCATTCCATACGCTCGCGCAGCGCAACGCCTACACGCACGAGGACCTGGCGAAGCGCCTGGGCAAGTCCCGCACGGCGATCACCGAGTCGCTGGCCCTCCACAAGATGCCCGAGGAGGTGAAACACCTGTGTCGGATGGCCGACATTTCCTCTAAGTCATTGCTTCTAGAGATAGTTAGGCAGTCAGACGTCAGGAAAATGATCGCTCTGGTAGAGCGCGTCATGCGCGACGGCAACGCGACGCGCGAACGACTCCGCGCGGAGACCGCAAAACCGAAGCGCGGCCGACCCAAGGCTTTTACCTTCAATTTCAAGCCCGCTACAAAGGCGTTCCAACTCCGGATGACATTCGCGAAGCGCAAGGTCGAGCGCGACGAAATCATCGGCGCATTGGAAGCCATCATTCAGGAACTCCGCCAGGCAGAGTAAGCCCTGAGTTGGGGTTGACGGCGGCGCAGGTTCGTTCAACCTGTGCCAAAGAGCGCGTCTTCGCACCCGGCAAGAGTGCCCGGCAGTCGGGCCGCGCGTGAACCAGGCCGACGGCAGTTGGGGTCAGACTCGAACAGCGGGTCCGGGAGAGCGTTGACAGCGGCATCGACGGGATTCAGGCCGAAACCCGCTGCATGGCTGGCTGTTCGAGTCTGACCCCAACACGTAGGTTAACATAACATATATTATCAGACATCGAATGAATATGGTTTAAACAAGCCCTGTTGATGGATTGTGCGCCCATGGTTGGTGCGCTCTCTGGCGAATGCCCTAGCTGTGATGGATCCCGCCCTTTTGGGGCTTCCGGGTTGCCGAACATCGCCGCCCCCGTGATATCGTGGCTCTGCACCGACCCATGCCACGCCTGATCGACCGTTACATCATCCGCAGCGTCATGACGCCGTTCTTCATGTCGCTGCTCGTGTTCACGTTCATCCTCGAGCTCCCGTTCCTCATCGGGCTGGCCGAGAAGCTGATTTCCAAGGGCGTCGCGGGTGAAACGGTCCTCCGGGTCATGCTGACCCTGATCCCGCAGGCGCTGGCCGTCACCATCCCGATGGCGCTCCTGGTGGGCCTGTTGATTGGCCTCGGCCGATTTTCCGGTGACCGGGAATGGGTGGCCCTGCAGTCCTGCGGCGTCAGCATCGCCCGCGTCCTGCGGCCGGTCCTGTTCCTGGCGGTGGCCACGGGCCTGGCGACGCTGTACGTGATGATCTGGGCCGTCCCCGACGCGAACCAGACCTACCGCGAAATCACCTACCGCATCGTCGCGCAGCGCGCCGAGGGTGAGGTCAAACCGAGGGTGTTCTTCGAGGACTTCCCGAATCGGGTCATCTACGTCCGGGACACCCCGGCGAACGCCACCGGCTGGCTGGACGTCTTCATGGCGGACACGTCGAACCAGAACAACCCGGTGGTGTTCCTGGCGAGCCGGGGGCGGATGGTCCTGGACCGCGAGCAGCGCACGGTTGAACTCGTGCTGGAGGACGGGACGCAGCACACGTCGAATGCGGATGCGCCCGTCAACTACAACGTGGGCCGGTTCGCGCAGCAGGTCCTCAGCCTGGATCCCGAGACCGTGTTCCCGCGGTCGGGTCCGCAGAAAGGCGATCGCGAGATGACGATCGCCGAGCTGCAGACGCTCATCGTGGATCTCAAGAAGGCGAAGATCTCCACGCACAACGCGGAGATGGAGATCCAGAAGAAGTTCTCGATTCCGTTCGCGTGCCTCGTGTTCGCGGTGCTCGGGGCGGCGTTCGGCCTCACCAATCGGCGCGACGGCAAGCTCGGCAGTTTCGTCCAGGGCATCGGCGTCATCTTCGTCTACTACGTGCTGCTGGGGAACTCGCAGTCGCTCGCCAAGGGCGGCTGGGTGGCGCCCTGGCTCGCCACGTGGATTCCGAACATCCTGCTCGGCGGACTCGGTCTGGTACTGCTGTTCCTGCGGGGACCCCATGCCTCGGTCTGGAGGGCCCGCGGGGCCGGTCTGGCCGCCCTGATGCGGCGGCTGTGGCCGGCGTCGCTGCGCCGTTCGGACCCCGGCGCGAGGGTCCAGCGCGCCACCTGGGCGGTGGTCGGCGTGGCGAGCCGTCTGGGCCGCGGGCTGACTTTCCGCGCGAACATCCTCGACGGCTACATCGGGCAGATGTACGCGAAGGTGTTCTCCCTGACGTTCGTCGGCCTGCTGGGGATCTTCCAGATCTCGACGTTCATCGACCTGTCGGACAAACTCTTCAAGGGCACCGCGACCGGCGGGATGCTGCTGGAATACATGTGGTACGCGACGCCGCAGTATATGTACTACTGCATTCCGCTGTCGGTACTCATCGGCGGCCTGGTGACCTTCGGGCTCCTGACCCGCAACAGCGAGCTCATCGTCATGCGCGCGTGCGGGATCTCGCTGTACCGGTCGGCCGCTCCCCTGCTGGTTTTTGCGCTGGTCGCCAGCGGCGCGTTATTCCTGATGGAGGAAAACGTCCTGGCGTACTCGAATCGCCGCGCGGAGGCCATCCGCCACGTCATCCGCGGCGGCTCGCCGCGCACGTTCGACGTGCTCAACCGGAAATGGATCGTCGGGCGGAAGGGCGAGATCTACAACTACGTGTTCTTCGACCCGCGGCGCAACGAGTTGAACGGGTTCTCGGTGTTCAGGTTCGCGCAGAAGGAGTGGCGGCTCCAGAGCCGGGCGTTCTACAAGACCGTCGCGTTTGGCGGGCACGCGACGGGGCTCGAGGACACGGTCGCGTGGCAGGCGAAGGACGGATGGGTCCGGGAGTTCGATCGCAAGGTCGAGGAGAAGGCGTTCCGCGCCGTGGAGAAGGCCGACGTCTTCATCGAGCCGCCGCAGTACTTCACCACCGAGCAGCAGGATGCCGACCGGATGACCTACCAGCAGCTCTCGAAGTACATCGTCGAGCTGCGCTCGTCCGGGTTCAACGTGATCGAGTACGAGGTCGAACTGCACCGCAAGGTGTCGTTCCCGTGGGTTACGCTGATCATGACCTTCATCGCCGTGCCGTTCGCGGTGACGACCGGCCGCCGCGGCGCGATGTACGGGATCGGCCTCGGGATCGTGCTCGCCATCATCTACTGGACGACGATGAGCGTCTTCGCGGCGATCGGGGCGGGCGGCGTCATGCTGCCGTTGCTGGCGGCATGGGCGCCCAACATCCTGTTCGCCGCCTTCGGCGCGTACCTCCTGCTCACCGTCCGGACCTGACGCTCCCCTGCCGTCCGGCGCACTAGCGTCCCGTTCGCAGGTGCTCGATCCAGACGCGCCCGCCGTCGCCGGGCCGCGCGTTGGTCGTGTCGTACACGAACAGGATCGACGTAATCGCGCCCGTGGCGATCGGCGTGCGCGCGCCCGTCCCGGCGACACGCATGTCGCTGAGTTCCACAGTGATATCCCGGGGCATCGCGTCCAGATAGACCGAGCGCAGCCACCGTCCGGCCTCCCCGGCGCCGCGGTCGCAGCGGGCCTGGACCGAGATCCGCATAGGGCGGCTGGCCCGCGCCCGGAACGACAGCCGGGCCGCCTCGCGTACGCCTCCGGCATCGTCGGTCACCAGCGCGACGAACGGACTGGCGCCCGACGACGCCAGTTGGAACGAGAACTCACGCCCCGCGCTGTCTGCCGCCTCCGTGTTGCGGAATGCGCCGGTGGACGCGGGATCCTTCTCGATATGCCAGATGTCGGCCAGCCAGTCGGGATCCTGGTTCGCGGGCTGCCCGCCGGCGTGCGGCTCGGGCGACGCGTACTCGGCTCCGACGTAAATCGGATTGCTCACGACCCACGGCAGCGGAGGCGTGCCGGGAGCACCCGGAATGCGCGCCTCGAGCCGATAGGCGCCCGGCCGTTCGCTGGTGTAGGTCAGCACCGGGCCGTTCACCTGCTCCACTTCCTCGCCGTTGCGCAGGAGCACGAGTGACCCTCCGGGCGGCACGTTGGCCGTGGCCCGGAACCGTACGTTCCCGCCCAGGAGCCAGCCCCCCTGTCGGACGCGGTCCTCTCCGATCGATGCGGTGAAGTCGACGACGGCCGGCCCGGCGATACCGTCGAACGACGAGTAGAGGTGCCCGTTCCGGATGGCGTCCAGGAGCAGCGACGCGTCGCGTGTCGCGTCGCCGGAGAGCGGGGCCTCGAGTTCCACGCGCATCGAGAAGGCCCGGAACACCGACTCGTAGGACGGCAGCGAGACATACAGCGACTCGTCGTAAGGATCGGCCTTGCCCCGGAAGCCCATGCGCGCGTGCGCATCGGCCGCCGCCAGCCCGACGACCCGTCGACGGGCGGTCAGGCGATCCCACTGCGCCAGGGCGGCCACGGGCCGATCGAACAGCGAGACGACGGTTTCAGCCGGCCGCACCGGGTACTGGAGCATGGCGGGCAGCAGCCGCCAGCGCGATTCGTCGCGCCACTGGGAATCGGCGTTGAACCACTCCATGCCGTCCACCAGAACATCCCACGCGCGCCACTGCAGGGTGTCCTTCGCCGAGTCCGGGTGCGCGGCGATGCCGAATCCGCCGAGCCGCGCCACGTCCTGGGCGACGTCGCGGCCTTCGCCGGCGAGCGGGTACGGCGGAGGCGCGAGCCCGAGCGCGGCGTAGTGCCCGTCGGCGGTGCTGATCTCGACGGCCTCGAGGCAGAGCACCCCGGCCACATAGCGCGGCGCACCGGTTGTCGCGGTGGCGTTGCCGTGGTCCGTGACGATGACGAACTGGAGGCCGGCGGCCGCCGCCGCACGGGCGATGTCCTCGACGGTGCCGGTGCCATCCGACGCGCGGGAGTGCATGTGGTAGGCGCCGCGCACGGTCGGCCACGCCCCGGTCGGCGGCGCGTCGAGCACCCGCGCGGCAGGCGGCAGCGTGAGCGCCGCCCACAGCATCCAGGCCAGCAGCGGCGCGACGACAAGCATGGTCCGGCGCATCTGGTATCCCCTGCTACGCCCGCGGATGGAACCGATCGTAGATCGTGCGCATGCGTGACTCGAGCACGTGCGTGTAGATCTGCGTGGTGGAGAGATCGGCGTGGCCCAGCATCATCTGGATCGCGCGCAGATCCGCGCCCCGCTCGAGCAGATGCGTGGCAAAGGAGTGCCGCAGGACGTGCGGGCTGACATCGGACCTGAGCCCCGCCTGCCGGACGTAGCCTTTCAGCACCTTCCAGAACCCGACGCGGCTCAGCGGCCCGCCGCGCGCGTTGACGAACAGCCGCGCCGACGTGCCGCGTCGGACCAGCGCGGGCCGGCCGTCGCGCTGGTAGCGGCGCACCCACGCCGCCGCTTCGTCGCCGATCGGCACCAGGCGCTGCTTGTCGCCCTTGCCCGTGCACGTGAGGTAGCCGGCCGAGAGGTTGACGTCGGCGGCGCGGAGCCCGACCAGTTCGGAGACGCGAAGCCCCGTGGCATAGAGCACCTCGACCAGGGCGCGATCGCGCAGCCCGCGAGGCGTCGTGTCGTCCGGCTGGTGCAGCAGGCGATCGACGTCGTCGGGCGACAGATACCGGGGCAGCGCCGGCCAGGGGCGCGCCGCCCGCAGGTCATCGGCCGGGCTGGCCGCGAGCCGGTCCTCGCGCACCAGATACCGGTAGTAGCCCCTGAGGCTGGCCACGCTGCGGGCGACGGACCGGGGCGACAGGCCGTCACTGAGCAGCGCGCGGACGAACGCCTCGAGCTGGGCGCGGGACAGGTCGCGGGGGCGGCATCCCGAGGCCGCGGCGAAGCCGGCCAGGCGGCCGAGATCGCGCGCGTAGCCTTCCACCGAGTTGTCGGCGAGGCGACGCTCGACGCGCAGGTGATCCAGATACGCGTCGAACTCGAGCGGACCGTGACGCTCGATCGGCGCGGGAGCCGAGGCCGTGCGTTTGACAGGGGTACCCCGTGGCGGTACCATCTCCCGTTTCTGTTTTCTCCGCGCGGGGTATCCCATGCCTCATCCGTCCAAGTGGCAGCAGCTGCCGACCGAAGCCATCAACCCGGCCAGCCTCGGGATCGACAAGCTGCCGTCCGCCGACATCATCGACGTCATGCTGGGCGAGGACCGCAAGATGCTGGCGGCCGTCGCCCGTGAACGCGAACGGATCGCGCTCGCCGTGGACATTATCACCCAGGCGCTTCGCAAAGGCGGCCGCCTTGTGTTCCTCGGCGCCGGGACCAGCGGCCGGCTCGGGGTGCTCGAGGCCGCGGAGATCCCGCCCACGTTCGGTCTGGGGGGCGACCAGGTCCAGGGCATCATGGCCGGCGGCAAGCCGTCGGTCTTCCGTTCGCGCGAAGGCGCCGAGGATCAGTACGAGGACGGCGTGCGGGCCGTCAAGCGCCTCAAGCCGGGCAAGAAGGACGTGTTCGTCGGGGTGTCGGCCAGCGGCATGACCCAGTTCGTCCGCGGCGGGCTGGCCGCCGGCCGCAAGGCGGGGGCCCGCATCATCTTCGTCACCTGCGACCCGGCGACGAAACTGCAGACCTTCGTGGACCTGACGATCGCGCTCGGGGTCGGCCCCGAAGTCATCGCGGGCTCGACGCGGCTGAAGGCCGGCACCGCGACCAAGCTGGTGCTCAACATGCTGACCACGGCGTCGATGGTGCGCATCGGCAAGACCTACGGCAACCTGATGGTGGACGTCCAGTCGACCTCCGAGAAGCTGAAGGACCGCGCCCGGCGCATCGTGATCATCGTGACGGGGATCGACTACGAGGACGCCGACAAGCTCCTGCGGCGAGCCAGGTGGAACGTCAAGGCGGCGATCGTGATGCAGAAGGCCGGCCTGCCGCTTACGAAGGCGCTGACCAGGTTGCGCAAGGCCGACGGCGTCATGCGCGACGCGCTGGGTGAGGACATCGAGCCGCGTCTGCGGGAACTGCTCGGGCAGGCGGCGACTTTGCGGGAGTAGGCACGGAGTCGTCGCGCCCTCGGCGCCGCGACGTCTGCGCGGCGGCAGGTGTCAGAGATACGCCGGGACGACGGCGCCGCCGTGAAGCTCGTCGAGTGCGAGACGCACGGCGCCCAGGGCCGGCTCGGCCGTCAGCCGCGTCACCGTGCACTGCGCCGAGGCTTCCAGCAGGCGGGCGCGCAGCTGGTCGGCCAGCCACGGCACGGCCTGGAAGATGCCGCCGGCGAACACGCACACGAACGGCTCCACGTCGAGGCGCAGGCGGGAGATGACCGATCGCGCCGCACCGAGCAGTTCGTCCGCCCCTTCAACCAGGATCTGCGTCGCGACCTGGTCGCCCTCCTGCGCCGCCTGGCTGACATGGATCGCCAGCGCGGCGATCGCCGATGGGCGCAGATTCCGGTAGTAGACGACCTGTATGAGATCTTGCGGCTTGCCGATGCCGAAGTGCTGCAGCAGCCGCGGCGTCAGAAGCGTCGGGCGCCCGCGCTGGTCCGACTGGCGCACGACGGCGCCCAGCGCGCGGCGCCCGATCCAGTAGCCGCTGCCCTCGTCGCCGAGCACGTATCCCCACCCGCCGGCCCTGGCGGCTCTGGCCGCGCGATTGCGCCCGTACGCGATCGAACCAGTGCCTGCGATCAGGACCAGCCCGGGCTCCGATCCGGCCCCGGCCACCAGCGCGACCAGCGCATCGTTGACGACCAGCGTCCTCGCCTTGTACGCGATCCGGCGCATGATCGACCGCACGATGGCCGAGTCGTCGTCTCGATCCACGCCGGCGATGCCGAGGCAGATCGCCTGCGGCAGGATGCCGCGATCGCCCAGGGCGTCATCCATCACCTGGTGGAGGACCTTCTCAACCTCCAGCTCCCCCACGGCTTGAAGGTTGGCGCCCGAGGATCGGGCCTCCGCAATCACCAGGCCCTGCTCGTCGGCCAGGATGCAGACCGTCTTGGTGCCACCCGCATCGATTCCCAGGACGTAACGCACGGCGCCTCCGCGACGCAGCATAGGAAGGGAACGGGGCTCCTGTCAACGTCGATGCGCGCCACCGGTGAGCACCGTGGTGCGTTGACACCGATCCGCGCCAGTTGCTACATTCGCGCGATTCATCTTTAGAGCCTGTCAGAAAACAAAGTTGTCAGTGTTTGTTTTCCTACAGGCTCTTATGGCCGGTCCACACGCACACAGGATAGACCTTGTTCATTGACAGGGCCTTGCGCGCGTGGGTACGGAGGGGTGCCGGTGGCGAGCGAACCCGGAAATGACGTCGGAGCCGAAGCCCGGCGCGTGCTCGAGGACGGGCGGGCCTCACGCGTGTACCCGGCCGCGGTCGCCGAAGCCGGTTCCTCGGCCGGCGTCGGCTGGCGCCATGCCACCGGCCGGTTGACGTTCGACGAGGATGCGCCGGCCGTCTTTGCCGGCACGATCTTCGATCTGGCCTCCCTCACCAAGGTCATCGCCGCCACCACCGTCGCGATGGGGCTGGTGGAACGCGGCCTCCTGGATCTGGATCGACCCCTCCGCGAGTGTCTGAGAGGGTGGGATGCCGGCGATCGGCGCGCCGTCCGCCTCGCGGATCTCCTGGAGCACGCGGCCGGCTTGCCCGCGTGGGCGCCGCTGTTCGAATCGTGTACCGGCCGCGAGGCGTTCTCGCGCGCCATCGCCGCCATCGATCTCGAATACGTGCCAAGGACCCGATCGATCTACAGCGATCTCGGGTTCATGCTGCTCGGCTTCATCATTGAAGACGCCGGCAGCGCGCCGCTCGACGAGCAGTTCGCACCGATGGCCTCCGCCCTCGGGCTTGCCGGCCTGGACGCGCTCGTGTTCCAGCCGCCGCGGACCTGGGCGTCGCGCATCGCGCCGACCAGGGTGGACCCATGGCGCGATCGACTGCTGGTCGGCGAGGTGGATGACAGCAACGCCGCGGCCCTGGGCGGCGTGGCGGCTCACGCCGGTCTGTTCGGAACGGCTGGCGCCGTCGGCGCCTTTGCGCGCGGGCTGCTCCACGCGATGCGGCAGGGGTCTCAGGCGCGGGCCCCCCTGGTGGGGCCTGCCGTGCTGCGGAGGTTCCTGACCAAGTCCACGGTTCCGGGCAGTTCGCGTGCGCTCGGGTGGGACACGATGCTCACCTCGTCCTCCTGCGGCACGCGGATGTCGCCTGCTGCCATTGGACACACCGGGCACTCGGGCACCTCGCTGTGGATTGATCCGGCCCGTGACGTCTACGCGGTGCTGCTCACCAATCGCGTCTACCCGGGCGGCGGCTCGAGCGACGCGATGCGCGGCGTGCGCCGGGCGTTCCACGACGCGCTCCTCGCCGGGCGTCCGGCATGACGCTGAACGCCCTCGACTGGACGATCATCGGGGCCTACTTTGCGATCTCGCTCGCCATCGGTGTGATGTATGCGCGCCGTGCCGGGCGCAGCGTCAACGAGTTCTTTCTCTCCGGCCGGTCGCTGCCGTGGTGGCTGGCCGGCACGTCGATGGTCGCCACCACGTTCGCGGCCGACACGCCTTTGGTGGTCGCGGGTCTGGTCGCCCGCAACGGCATCGCGGGCAACTGGATCTGGTGGAGCTCCGCGTTCGGCAGCATGCTGACCGTGTTCTTCTTTGCGCGGCTCTGGCGCCGCGCCGGCATCATGACCGACGTCGAGTTCGCCGAACTGCGCTACGCCGGCCGTCCGGCCGCCGTGCTCCGCGGGTTCCGCGCGCTTTATCTCGGGCTCCCGATCAACTGCGTCATCATGGGCTGGGTCAACCTGGCGATGGCCAAGATTCTGGCCGTGACCATGGGGTGGACCAAGCTCACCGCCGTGCTCATCAGCCTGGGCATCACGGCGCTGTACTCGGCATCCTCGGGACTCTGGGGCGTCGTCGTCACGGACTTCTTCCAGTTCGTGCTGGCGATGGGCGGGACTATCGCGCTGGCATGGTTCGTCCTGGCGATGCCCGCGGTGGGCGGCATCGAAGGCCTGCAGGCGAAACTGCCGGCGTCGGCGTTCTCGTTCCTGCCGCGAATTGGCGAGGCGGGTTCGCCCGGCGACGGCGCCGGCACGGCGCTCGCCCTGCCCGTGGCGGCGTTCATCGCCTTTGTCGGCGTGCAGTGGTGGGCGAGCTGGTATCCCGGCCAGGAGCCCGGTGGCGGCGGCTACGTCGCGCAGCGGATGATGTCGGCCAAGGACGAGCGGCATTCCCTGCTGGCGACGCTCTGGTTCACCATCGCCCACTTCTGTATCCGCCCGTGGCCCTGGATCCTCGTAGGGCTGGCCTCCCTGGTGCTCTATCCCGGACTCGCGGATGTCGAGAGCGGGTACGTGCTGGCGATGCGCGACTGCCTGCCGCCGGGATGGCGCGGGCTGCTGCTGGCGGCGTTTCTCGCGGCCTACATGTCCACGATCGCGACGCAGTTCAACTGGGGCACGTCGTACCTGGTGAACGACTTCTACCGCCGATTCCTGAGGCCCGCCGAATCGGAGCGCCACTACGTCTGGGCGTCGCGCCTGGCGACCGTGCTGACGATGATCGTCGGCGGCGCCGTGACGTTCTATCTGGACAGCGTGCGGCAGGCGTGGGAGTTCGTCCTCGAATCGGGTGCCGGGATCGGTCTCGTGCTCATTCTCCGCTGGTACTGGTGGCGCGTGAACGCGTGGTCCGAAATCGCCGCGATGATCGCACCGGCGATCGGCTACGTGGTCATCCGCCGCGTGACCAGCCTCCAGTTTCCCGAGACGCTCATCTACCTGGTGGCGTGGACGACCGTCTGCTGGCTGGCGGTGACGTTTCTCACCAGGCCGGAGCCGGACGACCGGCTGGTCGCGTTCTATCGCCGTGTGCGCCCCGCCGGGCCCGGATGGGCCAGGATCGCACGGCTCGCGGGCGGGCCGCCGGCCGAGCGGTTGGGGGGACTGGTCGGGGTCTGGATCGCGGGCTGCTGCCTGGTCTATGCGGTGCTGTTCGGGCTGGGCGCCCTCATCTTCCGGAGTCCGTTCGCGGTGCTTCCGTACGCGGCCGTGGCCGTCCTGGCCGCGGCCTTCATCGCCTACCGACTCCAACGTCAAGGGTGGCGTACGGTCACCGAATAGCTACAGGGATTGTAGGAATCGCCGTTCGATCATCGCGGGATCTCATGGCCGGCCGCCATCCGCCGATAAGCACGAGTATGGCCAGCGGTCTCTCCCGGACGCGCGACGGTGTGCAGCGTGACGCAATTCAGGGCACGCTGGCGGTCGCGTGTCGGGAGAATGGGCACGCACCCGTGTTCGGGATCCTGGCGTGTGCGCCAGTGGCGTGGCTCTTGTATGAGGATTCGATGTTGCAAACCGCGCGTACTCACGGCCGCAGGCGGACCACGGCGTCCAACGACGAGATGACTATGAAACGACGTACCCTCGCCTCACTCACACGGTTCGGGGTCCGGCTGGTGGTCGGCTCCCTCTTTGCGGCGACGGCGTTCGGCGCAGTCGGATGCGAGCAGGCGATGCAGGTGGCCCCCACCTCGTCGGTGCTCACGCTCACCTCCGCGGCGACCGGCGTGGACGTGAACGGCTCGCTGGCGATCACGGCGACGGTCACCAGTGCCGCCGGCAAAGCCGTGTCCGACGGGACCATCGTCACGTTTGCCTCGACGCTCGGCACGATGGCGCCGATCGAGGCGCGCACGAGCAACGGGCGCGCCGTCGTGCAGTTGCTGGCCGGGGCGCTCTCCGGCACCGCGTCGGTCACCGCCACGTCGGGCAGCATCACGTCCAGTGCCCTATCTGTCAGGGTCGGCCAGGTGCCCAGCCGCATCGCGTTGACCGCGACGCTCGGATCGCTCGGCAGCTCGACCATTCACGCCACGGTCTACGACTCGCGAGGCCTTGCGCTGGCCGGGGTGCCAGTGACCTTCACGACGACCGCGGGCAGCCTCGCCAGCTCCACCGTCTACACCGACGCAACGGGCCTGGCGTCCACCTCGTTCTTCTGCCAGACGGACGCCACCGTGACGGCGGCGTCGCTGGGCGTGCAGTCGACCATCATCGTCCGGCCGGGAGGGTTCGGGGCGCTGGCGGTCAACATCGGCGTCAGCCCGGCCGCGCCCGCGCGGCGGCAGACCGTGACGTTCACCGCCACCGCGACGGCCACGTGCGCGACGGGCTCGTGCATCGCGCGGTACGAATGGGAATGGAGTGACGGCTACGCGCTCACGACGACCGGCAACGTCACGACGCGCACATTCGAGGTCTTCGGCAACTATGCGGTCATCGTGCGGGCGATTGGCCTCGACGGCTCGATCGGGACGAGCCGCGCAGAATTCTTCGTCAACTAAGTATCGTTGACGCGGGCCCTTGTCCACGCGGTGTCGGGATAAGGCGTTGTTAGTGAATTTGGTAGCAGGGTGTGGCTGTGGGCCCTAATCCGCTTGGACGGGGCCCCGTCGTTGTTCGTGTCTTCGGCCCCGCGTCAATCCGACTGAGGGTTCCCAGGGCCGCCACGTCCCCCACCGCTCCCCCGACCTCCACCGCCAGGGCCGCCGCCTCTGCCGCCCTGTCCTCGTCCGCCCATCGGGTTACCCGTCGGTCCACCCATCCCACCGCCCGGCTGCATCATGCCGCCGCCCGGTTGCATCATGCCGGGACCGCCACGTCCGCCGGGCCCCGGCGCGCCGCCCTGTCCAGGCACGCCGGTCTGGACGAAGATGAACTGCCACTGGTTGTACGCGGACCGGCCGTTGTAGACGCGGAATGACTTCCCGGTGTTCTTGCTGACCACGCCGGCGATGCCTCCGCGAGGTCCGGCCGCCTCCAGATTGGCCATTGGGGCCTGCGGGAGTGAGGTCGGCGGCGTGACGTCGCCCGCGCGTCCGCCGACGGCGCCTCTACCTGCCGCACCAGGCTGCCCGGCCGCGCCGGGACGCGCCTGCTGGATCATGCTCTGGTACAGAATCACGAAGTTGGCATCGCCGGACATCGGATCCTTGTACTTCTTGCGGAGGAACCGCTGGTCGATGAGCAGGTCCAGGTTCGGCGGATAGGCGTTGGCGAACTTGCGCTGAAAGAGCCGGATCGATCGAACGTACTGCTGGCCGCGGAAGATGAGCTCCTCTTCCTTCTCCCGCTGGAGCGCCGTCCGCCAGACGGGCATGGCCATGCTGGCGAACACCGCCAGCGCGCCCAGGGCGACCAGCAGCGCCGCCATCGCATAGCCGCGCTCGGTGTGCCGACTGGTCGCTGTGCGTAGCGTCATGGCTACAAGACGACGATCTGCAGCACCGCCGAGTTCGCGGCGCCTGTGGTAGTGACCACACGAACGCTCACGGTACACGCCGGGATCGCCGCGGAGTACACATGCGACGTGAAGGCGGTAGTCGTCGTGATGCTGGTTCCGTCACCGAAGTTCCACTCGTAGCGCGCGATCGTCCCGGCCGCCGCTGTGGCGGTTGCGACCACCGTGAAGCTGGCGGACGCGCCGTGCGTCGGCGATGCAGGGTCGACCCTGAACGAGGTGATCGTCACGGAGCCAGCATCCTGGCCGCCGACCACGATCGAGATCGCTGCGGAGTTGGCCGCGCCTGTGGTGGTGACCACACGAACGCTCACGATACACGCCGGGATCGCCGCGGAGTACACATGCGGCGTGAAGGCGGTGGTCGTCGTGATGCTGGTTCCGTCACCGAAGTTCCACTCGTAGCGCGCGATCGTCCCGGCCGCCGCTGTGGCGGTTGCGACCACCGTGAAGAGCGCTGATGTGCCCACCGTCGGCGATGCAGGGAGGACCGTGAATTGTGAGATCGTCACGGAGCCAGCATCCTGGCCACCGACCACGATCTCCTTCGTCGCCGTGGCCGACGCTCCGGTGGTGGTGACCACCCGGACGCTCACGGTGTACGCCTTGGCCTCCCCGTACTTGTGCGAGGTGAAGCCGCTGCCGTACGTCGTCACCGTCTGACCGTCGCCGAAGTTCCACTCGTAGCGCTCAATTGGCGCCGCGGTCGGCGATGAAGACGCTGCCGTGACCGTGAAGTCCGCGACGACAGCCGTCGTGAGGGTGGACGGTGATACCGTGAAGGCCGAAATCGTCACGATGACGTCCTGGATGCTGAGCGACGAGGTGGCGGTGGCGGTCTCGCCGGCCGAATCCACTGCGGTTGCGGTCACAATGAAGGTGCCGCCGCGGCTGTAGACGTGCGAGACCGTTGTCGACCCGGCCGTACCGATGGCCTGTGACCCTCCATCCCCGAAGTTGATGGACGCGGTCTTCACGGCAGCACCGCCGGCGGTCACCGTGACGGAGATCGTCGTCGCCGAACCCGGAACGCCGCTGGTCATCGTCCCGATCAATACGGTCGGCCCTACGCGCACCGGGATCGTCAGGTTGTCGGACTTGACCGTGCCGCTGGTGCCGCCGACCACCGACGCGCCAACGATCGCCTTGGCGGTGGTCGTCAGCGTCGTCCGCGCCTCGCCATTGACATCTGTCATCACCGATGTCTGGCCGAGGATGCCGTTGTCCGTGGTGAACGACACCGGGACGCCGCCAAGCCGGTTGCCCGACAGGTCACTCACCAGGGCCGTCAGCTCCACCGACCCGCCGCTGGTCGATAGCGCCGTCGGGTTCGCCAGCAGTTCCACCTTGCCGACCGCCGCGGCGCCAACGCTGATCTTGAGGGCGTCCTTCACGGTGTTGCCGCCGGAGGACGCGCGAATCTCCGCCGTGCCCGACTGAACACCCGAATTGAACTTGACGGTCACCGACCCGCTGTTCGTGCGCGCCTCCACCGGATCGATGGAGCCGAGCGTGGTCGTGAACACCACGACCGTGCCGTTCTGGACCGGCGTACCCGCCGACTCGATCACGGTCGCGGTGACGTCCACCGCCCCGTTCAAGCCGACGGAGACTCTGGCCGCGTAGAGCGTGAGGGTGCTGCTGGACGGCGCCATCAGGGGCATCTTGTCGCAGGACGGCCCCAGCAGCGCCAGCAGTCCGAGCAACAGCAGATAGCCCGCGGCGGCGGACCGTCTCCGGCGTGGCATCGTTTGTAGTGTCATAGACGATGGACTCCCAGCCCCATCACCATTCCGCATACTTGCTGCCATCGAGCGCAGTCCTGTCCGAGCCGCTCTTCACATCGTAGACGCCGGTCGCGGCTTCGGGATCACTCTCGTCGGGCTCGGCCGGCACGGGCAGCCACGTGTCCGACGACTGCGTAAAGGGGTCCTTGGGCATTGCGCGTAGATACCCTTCCGTCACCAGGTCTTCGAGCGACGCCGCGTACTTCTGCTTGTCGGCGTGGTACTGATCGAGCGCGTCGCGCATGCGGTACAGATCTTCCTTGAGCACCGCCTCCTGCGCGCGGGTGACGCCATTGCGGTACTGCGCCATCCCGATGCCGGCCAGCACGACGATGAGCGACACCACCACGAGCAGTTCGATCATGCTGAAGCCCCGCGCCGCCGTCCGCCGCCCTGGTGTGCGCATCGTCTCAGTCCCAGTCACGGTACTTGGTGCCGTCCAACGCGATGCCTTCGCTCTTGGTGTGCACGTCGAACACGTTCTTTCCGCCCCAACTGGTCGCATCCGTGTCGTCCTGGTACGACCGGAGGCCCCACTCCGTGCTGCGTGTCATCGGGTCGACCGGCACACGCCGCAGGAACTTCAGCTTCTTCCCCGAGGCGTTGCCCACCGCCGTCACGCCGTCCACCAGCGTCTCGAGATCCTTGGGATAGCCCTCGCTGCCCAGTTGATTGTCGGTGCCGCCGATCTGGCCGGAGTCGACCGCATCCTTGTACTTGTCGATCGCCGTGCGGATTTCGCGCAAAGACCGCCGCAGATCCATCTCGCGCTGCCGCTGGGAGGCGACGCGGGCCAGGGGCATCACCGCCGAGGCGAGCACCAGGATGATGGTGGCGACCACCAGCAACTCGATGAGCGAGTAGCCGCGTGCCATCCCGAACCGCGCGCCGATCGATCCCATGTCCTCCCCTACTTCACCGTCACCGCGGCCGAGCCGAACTGCACCGGGGCTGGCGCTCCCCCGACCGTAGCGACGATGCCGCCCAGCCCGAGGGCCGATTCGCCCGATCCGACGGCGTCGAACACGACGGCGGCCAGCATGCCCGCGCCTGCGGCGCCGGTCGTATCGCCGGTGCGCACGATCGTGATGTCGATCCGCCCGCCGGCGCCGTCCGCCTGTTGCGCGAACGAGACCGTCGCGCCCCCCTGGCGCATGAAGGTCCCCTCCTGCACGAGCCGCACCCGCAGCACCCTCGGGTTGTAGCGCAGCGACAGCGTCACCGTGCTCACGCGCGACGCGCCGGTGATGTTCAGGGGCACCGTATAGGGGCCGCCCGCCACCGTCATCGGCACGGTCGGGATGATCGGCGCGATCCGCAGCAACTCGGGCGCCGGCGCCGGGCCCGTTCGGACCGGAGCGGCCGGAGCCGCGGGCACGGTCGACACCGGCGAGACCTGCGGCGGCACGACCGGTTGCGCCGCGGCCGGCGGCTGACCGGGAGCCGGAGTCGGTGGCTGTGTCGGGGCCGGCGGCTGACCGGGAGCCGGAGTCGGTGGCTGTGCCGCGGCCGGCGGCTGACCGGGAGCCGGAGTCGGTGGCTGTGTCGGGGCCGGCGGCTGACCGGGAGCCTGTGCCGTGGCCGGCGGCGCGAGGGGCGGCTGCCCGGCCGCGACGGCCGTTGGGGCCGCGCCCGGCGCCTGGGTCGGCGGCGTGAGGGTCGGCACCGGACTGCTCGGCGGAGGCTGGATCCCCGGCGCTCCGCGCGGCGCCGTCGGCACCGCCGTGGACGGCACGCCCGCCAGCGTCGGCGCCGAAGCCGGCGGAGCCGTCACCGGGGCAGCCGGCGGGGCCGCTGCGGCTGCGGCTGCGGCCTCGCCCGGCGGCGCGATCAGCGGCGGCGGCCCGGTGATGCCGAGGTTCTGCTGGGTGCCGATATACACCGGCGCGAAGTCCTTCTGCGTCATCTCGTGCGTGCGCACGATATGCGGCGTCAACAGCATCACGATGTCGGTCTGCTGAATCTCGGTGTCGTTCGACGAGAAGAGCTGTTTGATGATCGGCAGGCGCAAGACGTAGGGGAAGCCCTTCAGCGACTTGCGTTCGATCTCGCTCAGCAATCCGGCGAGCAGGTTCGATTCGCCGTCGCGCAGCCGAATCTTGCTTTCGACCTTGCGGGTCTTGAAGGACGGGAGCAGCTGACCGGCGATCAACACGTCCGCGCCCTTGGCGGAGATCTCCACGGTCAACTGCATCGACACGTCGCCTTCATCGCTGACGCGCATCTTCTCGATGGAGACGTTCACGCCGACGTTCTTGTACTGAAACGACGTCATCGGCGTGGTGGCGACGCCCGCCCCGCCGTAGGAGTTGTAGAACGTGGTGTTGGGGACCGGGATTTCTTCGCCCAGATTCACGCTGAGCTTCTCGCCCTCCGTGCCGCGCAGGTTCGGCTTGGCGAGCACCTTGGTATTCGTGTCGCTCTCGAGGAACTTGATGACAGCCGACGGGACCGAGGTATAGAAGTCCGCCGTGCTGACACCCTGGCTGATCGTGTTCAGGTTGAACGACGTGTCCGTGTTGGTCCCGCCCGGCCGGGTTTCGGGCGACATCGTAATCCCGACCTGGTACGCCGACAGCTCGAGCCCGTACTGTTTGGCGCGGTTCCGGTTGACCTCGAGAATTTCGACGTCGACCGATACCTCGGCCCGTGGCTTGTCGTTCATCGCGATGACGCGCTCGATCATCTGCAGCATGGGGACGGTGCCGCGCACCGTGATCGAGTTGCCGTTCTTGTTCGGCGCAAACGTGGGCCTGACGCCCTGCGTCTGCGAGGACACGACCTGGTTCAGCAGCGTCGACACCTCGGTCGCGTCGGCGTTCGACAGGTAGAAGGTCTGGATCGCCTGTTCGTCGTAGAACGCCCGTTTCTGCGGGTTGTCCTGGACGATGATGATGCTGCGCGGGTTCAGGACTTTGTAGTAGTAGCCGTTGGGCAGGAGGAGGTGGTACAGCGCCTGCTCCAGCGTCACGCCGTCCAGCTTGACGTCGATCGCCCGGTCCTGGAACCCGCTGTCGTAGGCGATATTAATGCCGGTCGATTCCCGGAGGAACTCGAGCACTTCCTTCAATTGCCGGTTCGGGAAATGCAGCTTAATCGGTTCGCGCGACGCGGGGTTGAGCGCCGGCTCTTCCATGTCCTGACGCGCCTTCTGGCGCATGGCCTCGACCGGCGGCTTCGGGCGCGAGGCCTCGATGCGGTCCCGGATCGTCTGCTCCAGCGTCTGGATCTTGGCGCGCGCCTCCTGGTTCGCCGCGTGGTAGGCGACCACCTTGCGGTACTCGAGCAGCGCGAGATCGAGCTGGTCCTGCCGCTCGTAGTCGCGGGCCTTCTCGAAATGCACCTGGGACGCCGCCATCTGCGCGCGCTCGAGCGCCATCTTGTAGTCCGCGCGGTCCGGGTTCGACGCGACCGCCTTGTCGTAGTGCGTCACCGCGAGGTCCCAGTCGCTGCGCATGGCGGCCTTGTTGCCGTCCTGGAACGCCCCGCCCTGGCCGCAGCCGGCCAGGGTGAGCGCGATCGCGGCCAGCAGCGCCGCCTGGGCTCCGGCCAGTACGGCCCGTGTCACTCCCGTTGGTGTGCCGACGCGTCCCATGCCACGCTCCAATGCTGCCACGCGCTACTTCTGGCCGCCCGTGAGCGAAATCGTGCGTCGCCCGCGACCGTCCACGTATGCCACATCCACCGAGTCTGCCGCCACTCGGAGAATCCGATACCGTCCCTCGATGATGTCGCCCTCGGCCCCGTAGTAGATGCCCCGGTCGTCCCTGAGCACCGCCAGTTGCTTGCCGCCGGCCCCCTGCTTCGCTGTACCAATGTACCGCAGTTGGATGGGCGGCGGCGGCGGCGGTCCCGGCGGCTCCACCGGACCGGCCGGCGCAACGGGCCCAACCGCCACCGGAGCCGATGGCCCGGCGGCACCGCCGCCCCCACCGCCGGGCGCGACCACCCGCGCCGCATCGAACCGGAACGGGTCGCGGCCGGTGTCGACGGGCTCCCGGCCGACCTCCTCGAGCGCACCCAGCCCGACCGCCGGGACTCGCGCGGCGCTGGCCGCCGGCGCGACGGGGCCCTGCGCCGGCGCAACCGCCACCGCACGCGCCGGCACCGGTGTCCCGCTCTGGTCGCGGGTCATCTGCCACCGCACGACCCCGGCGAACACCACGACGATGGCGCCGAGCAGGGCGAGTTGCCAGCGGTTAGAAGCCACGGCCAGCGGTCCGGTAGTAGGTGGACAGCTCCACCGTCAGGACCAGCGGCTGCCCCGTCTCGGCGCCCTCGCTGAGCCCGACGTTGTCGATGACGATGAAGCGGTCCGACGCTTCGACGTCGCGGATGAACTGTCGCACGCTTTCGTAGTGTCCCTTCAGGACCATCGTGATGTCGAAGCGCGTGAGTCTCGACACCGGGCCGTTCTGATCGGTCGCCTTGGGCTCGCGCGGCTCTTCCTGCCGCCGCTGGTACTGCAGTTCCGCATCTTTGGCGAGCTGGGCGAGGTGCACGTATGTCGAGCGGCGGGCCCCGGCCATGTCGGGCGGCAATACGTCGGCATAGAACGTCTTCAGGTCAACTTCGGCGCGCGACTTGTCGCCCAGCGTCGCGGTGGCGGCCGCGAGCTCGCGCTGCGCCGCCCCCAGTTCCTGGATGGCGACCGTCTGGCGGGCTTCCGCCTCCGCCACGCGCTCGGACATCGGCAGTACGACCAGGATGCCGATGATGAGATTCAGGGCGAGCACCACCGCCAGCGGCAGGATGACGGCCCGCTTTTCGCGCAGAACGCGTCGCGCCAGGCCGGTCATCGGGCCCTCCCGGACCGGGGCGCCACCCGGCCCCGTG
>Ga0315276_10000609_pt1 | contig 30793 bp, 25 predicted proteins | sample YL17G05_0_MG_FD_204542 | JGI IMG/M metagenome (GOLD analysis project Ga0315276, IMG submission 204542) | Sediment microbial communities from Yellowstone Lake, YNP, Wyoming, USA - YL17G05_0 | ecosystem: Environmental > Aquatic > Freshwater > Lake > Sediment | place: USA: Wyoming | collected... | reverse complement strand
TATATGGTTGCTCTTTACCAATACAATCATCGGGTGGTTGGTATTTTTTCGTTTATAAATCATGCAAATTAGCTGCTTAAAAAGTGCGAAAGTTTACTTGATTATAACACAAGAAAACGCTCAAGCAGATTTGACACTCCAAATTCGATCCATAAAGCAGAACTATAACACAAACCACAGTAAAAAATCCAATCTTTACCTTTCTCCTTCAGGACGTATGCAATAGCAATTCTCAGCAAGATAACCACATCAAACACAACAGTAAATACTGTTATTGCGGTTCCGATATAACAGCAGCAGGGTGCTATTATTAGAAGCTGAAATACAACTCCAGCCACCCAGGCAATGAGCAGATGCTGAAAATTCCACGCGGATTTGTCCTTTCGCCCGTCTGTTTGTGAAACACCTTCCTGCATATCTGTTTTCCGTCTTTTCTTAATATTTTCGGTGTGTCTTCTTGCCCTGAGCACCACCGAAGGGTTTATCTCAGCGGTTAGTCTCCTGCTCATTCACTGTTATCGAGGATCGTCATAAACGCTTCCTGTGGGATGTTTACTGAGCCGATGCTTTTCATTCGTTTTTTGCCTTCTTTTTGTTTTTTGAGCACTTTCATTTTGCGCGTAATATCGCCGCCATAAAGTTTAGCCGTGACGTCTTTGCGATACGCCTTGATCGTCTCGCGGGCGATAATTTTGCCCCCGACCGCCACCTGTAGCGGCACTTCAAACTGATGCCGTGGTATCGCTCGACGCAAGCGGATCAGCACCCGTCTGCCTCGCTGCTCGGCGTTAGCGCGGTGCATAATTACCGACAGGGCATCGACCGGTACCTTATTGACCAGGATATCGACCTTGACCAGATCGCTAGCTTCGAAACCTGTCAGTTCGTAATCCATCGTCGCATAGCCATGGCTCGCCCCCTTGAGCAGATCGTAAAAGTCATAGACAATCTCCGCCAGCGGCGCCTTGTATTCCAACATCACCCGACGGATACTGAGATAGTTGGTTCTCCTCAGGGAGCAGCGTCTTTGTTCGGCCAGTTTCATAATCGCGCCGATCGAATCGCTCGGCGTAATAATTTCCAGCCTAACGAACGGCTCACGATATTCTTTGATATGGCCGGCGTCGGGCATCTGGCTGGGCGAATCCACCCGGATCACCTCATCGCCGTTGGTCACCACTTCGTAACTGACGGTCGGAGCGGTCTGGATCACCTCGACATCGTTTTCCCGTTCGAGCCGTTCCTGGACGATTTCCATGTGCAGCAGTCCCAGGAACCCACAGCGAAACCCAAACCCCAGTGCCGGCGAACTTTGCGGTATAAAGGTAAAGCTCGAATCGTTCAGCGACAGTTTTTCAAACGCCGACCGCAGCCTGGTAAAGTCGGTCGCCGCTGACGGGTAAAAATCGGAAAACACCATCTGTATCGGCGGCTGATAACCAGGCAGCGACTCCGGGGCCGGGTGCAACTCATCGGTAATCGTATCACCAATGGTTACATCCGACAACTGCTTGATACTGGCGATCACATAGCCAACCTCGCCGGTGCCCAGCCGCCCAACCCTTGTCATATTGGGTGTGAATTTGCCCAACTCCATTATCTGATAGCTCCGTCCGGTGCCCATCATTCTGATCTTTTTGGTCGCCTCCAAGGTTCCGGCAAAAACCCGCACATAACAGATCACACCACGGTAATCATCGAAATGGCTGTCGAATATAAGTGCCGCCGTCGGCTCGTCAGAGCGGTCTTGCGGCGCCGGCAACAGTGTCACCACCGCTTCCAGCAGTTCTTTCACTCCGATACCTGACTTGGCACTGATAAAAAAACACTCTTCCTTTTTTAGTCCCAATATATGTTCGATCTCCTCGGCCACCACATCCGGCTGAGCCGACGACAGATCGATCTTATTGATTACCGGTATTATCTCCAGTCCTTCTTCAATTGCCAAATACGCATTAGCCACGGTCTGTGCCTCGACACCCTGAGACGCATCCACCACCAGAAGTGCCCCTTCGCACGCCGCCATCGACCGCGACACCTCGTAATGAAAATCCACATGGCCGGGCGTATCGATCAGGTTCAGCATATATTCTATGCCGTCATGGGTATATTTCATCGTCACGGCCGAGGCCTTGATGGTGATACCGCGTTCGCGCTCAAGGTCCATACTATCGAGCATCTGATCATGGAATTCCCGCTGACTGACCGCCCCGGTGAGCTGCATAATACGGTCCGCCAGCGTACTTTTGCCGTGATCGATATGCGCCACAATCGAAAAATTACGTATATGTTCCGTACTCATTCAGCAAAACACCTATCCATCAAAAACTCGCCAATATCTGCAAAACTTCGCATTATATCAAATCCGTCATCCAAAAACAAACCCTTTAGCCGTGTTAATGGCCTTGATGTTAAAAATGTTGAATAGATATCACTCCAGCCTTCAATCGGGATTATGGGCATAATAACCGCATGATCAACGTAACATTTTAGTTGCAATTCAGTTGCAGTTGTTTCAGGCGCAACAAAAAAGGTACAAGCTTTTACGATTGTAAATGCTTGTACCTAAGAGAGTTATCAAAACTAGCGGGGGCAGGATTCGAACCTGCGACCTCCGGGTTATGAGCCCGACGAGCTACCAGACTGCTCTACCCCGCGATATCATTTTAATGCGTATCTCTCCACTTCTTTCACACTGTACAAAACAACAAAAATGCCTAACTCACAGCATTTTATAGAACACCGCAAAGATGTCAAGCATAAAACAAGCATAAAAAAGGTCCAATAACTACAAAACTTAAAATGCAAATGGCTTGATTGTAGCGATAATACCGATAGAATCACCTGTGACTGTTGTTTTTGGCACACAACCAAGGGTAATTCCAGAGAATCAGGACCTTTGGGGTTCAGTCTCGTACACGAAACGTCGAATAAAGCAAATATATTGGTGTAATAGTTTTCACCTTAACCAGTTATGGTATTTTCTGAAATATTGTTGATTGTCGCAACAGACTAAAACGACAAGTATCAGCTAAGCGGGAGGTAACCAATGAAAAACGTAAGGACATTTGTGGTAGCACCATCGCTGCCGGAACGGCTCCAACCTCTCAAACAGATCGCGTATAATCTCTACTGGGGATGGGATCATGAAGCAGTCAGTCTGTTTCGTCGGCTGGCCCCCAATCTTTGGGACGAATGCAAGCACAACCCCGTAAAGATGCTCGGCCAGCTTTCACAGGAACGGCTCAACGATGCCGCCGAAAACGTGGGTTTCCTGGCTCATCTGGACCGGGTCTGCGAAAAAGTACAGGATTACATGGAAGGATCGCGATGGTACGACACCATCGTCGCCTCCGACAAATCAGGCGATACCAATGAAGATGTATCGAACGCTCCCAGTACAATTGCTTATTTCAGTGCGGAGTTTGGCATACATGATTGCCTGCCTTTGTATTCTGGCGGTCTGGGGGTCTTGGCCGGGGACCATCTCAAAAGCGCCAGTGATTTGGGACTGCCACTGGTGGGTGTGGGACTGATGTATCGCCAGGGATATTTTCAGCAGTATCTCAATGCCGACGGTTGGCAGCAGGAAATGTATCCGGAAAATGACTTTTATAATATGCCGGTTACCCTGGTAACCAGACAAGACGGCCGGCCCGTTCGTTTTCATGTGGAAATAGCCGAGCGTGATGTGGTGGTTCAGATATGGAAAGTTCAGGTTGGCCGCGTCACTCTTTATCTTCTGGACACCAACCTTCGCTGCAATCGCATCGAAGACAGGCAAATCACCGCCCAACTCTACGGAGGTGATAGTAATATGCGCATCCGGCAGGAAATCGTCCTGGGTATTGGTGGCTTTACTGCGCTTAAGGTACTGGATATCGAACCTGCCGTCTGTCATATAAACGAAGGTCATGCCGCGTTTATGGCTTTGGAGCGTATTCGCCAGGCCATCGAGCAATATCAGCTTTCTTTTGCTCAGGCTCGTGAAGCCATTGTCAGTGGCAATGTCTTTACTACGCACACTCCTGTCCCAGCTGGACATGATGTCTTTTCGCCGGCGATGATGGAAAAATGCTTCGGCAACTACTACAAATCTCTCAAACTGAGTTGGCAGGATTTCCTGGGACTGGGCCGGGTCGATCCCCGCAACACCGACGAACCGTTCAGCATGACCAACATGGCTCTGCGACTGTCAACCTGCCATAACGGCGTAAGCAAACTGCACGGTGAAGTATCGCGCAACATGTGTCAAAAAATCTGGAGTAACCTGCCTGTCGATGAGATTCCCATTACCTCCATTACCAATGGTATTCATGTCAGGAGCTGGGTGTCACCGGATATGACCGATCTGCTCGATCGCTATCTGGGACCGAGTTGGAGCGATCAGCCAGGCAAGAGCGAGCCGTCCTTCGACCGAATCGATCAAATTCCGGATGAAGAGTTATGGCGTACTCACACCCGCCGGCGTGAACGTCTGGTAACGTTCGCCCGCAAACGCCTGCAACAGCAATTGAAAAATCGCGGCGCCAGCCCCGCCGATATCACTCAAGCCGAAGAAGTGCTCGACCCCGAAGCTCTTACCATCGGTTTTGCACGCCGCTTTGCCACCTACAAGCGGGGCACTTTGCTGTTCAGAGATATCGAACGTTTCGGCAGAATCGTTTCCAACAAAGATCGTCCGGTGCAGATCATCTTTGCCGGCAAAGCTCATCCACACGATACGGAAGGCAAAGAACTGATCCGCCAAATAGTGCACTTTGTACGTGAAGATACATTTCGCCGACGGGTGGTCTTCCTTGAAAACTACGATATTAATATAGCTCGTTATTTGGTTCAGGGCGTTGACGTATGGCTTAATACTCCCCGTCGTGGCATGGAAGCCTCCGGAACCAGTGGAATGAAGGTCCTGGCCAACGGCGGTCTTAATCTGAGTGTGCTCGACGGCTGGTGGTGCGAAGGTTGCTCGGCCGATGCAGACGTCGGTTGGGCCATTGGACAGGGCGAAAGCTATCAGGATCCGAATTATGCCGACGAAGTCGAATCACACACACTTTATGATCTGCTGGAAAAGGTGGTAATCCCAACATTCTATGATCACGGCTCCGATCGGCTGCCCCGGAGCTGGATCCGTTTAATGAAAAATTCGATGAAATTGTTGACGTCGCAGTTTTCCACTTCCCGTATGGTCGCCGAATACGCACAGCGGTTTTATGAGCCTAGTGTTCGACGCTGGAGCAAGTTTATTGCCGACAATGCCCGGCTCGCCAGGGAACTGGCCGACTGGAAAGAGAGCATCCGTGACCGTTGGCCCGAAGTGGAGATCGGAAAAGTGGACTTTGTCAGCAACGGTGAACTGCTGATCGGTAATAAACTTCAGGTCCGCTGCCATGTCAAGCTCGGAAGTATCGAGCCTGATGACGTCGTTGTGGAGTTATATCAGGGACAGGTGGACTCACAAGGCAATATCCAAAACGGCCAAGCGGTCCCGATGGAACCTATCGGAGCCGCCAATGAAGGCTTTTACGTCTTCACGGGAGATATCCCTTGTCATTTCAGTGGTTTGTGCGGTTTTTCCGTCCGGGTGATACCGTCTCATCCGGATCTAGTCAATAAATTCGATACCGGCCTGATCCGCTGGGACGAGTTCGAAAACGAACCCGAGGGCAAAAAGACAAAAGCCACAAAATAAATGTTCAAACCCCCTTTAGCCCGTGCGGGTACTCTTCGAATCAGGGAGTTTCTTTTATTCTTTCAATTTTGGCGCCAACGCGGTTGAGTTTTTCTTCGATGTGTTCGTAACCACGATCGATGTGATATACGCGCCTGACCTCGGTCTGCCCCTTGGCCACCATTCCAGCCATTACCAGCGCAGCCGATGCCCTCAGATCCGATGCCATCACCGGCGCGCCCACCAGTTCTCTAACCCCCTGCACCACCACCGTAGGACCTTCTTTGCGCAGTTGCGCCCCCATACGGCCCAGTTCCGCGATGTGCATGAACCGATCAGGAAATATCTTTTCGGTAATAATGCTGTTGCCGTCAGCCAGGCACAGCAGGGCCATCAGTTGAGCCTGCAGATCGGTGGGAAAACCGGGATAAGGCTGTGTGGTAATGTCCGCCGGGTTGAGCCGACGGGCGGAACTGACACGCACATTGTCGGCTGTCTGCTCGATGTCAACCCCGATCAGATTAAGCCGGTCTATAACGGCCATGAGATGTTCCGGACGAGCGTTTTTCAAGGTCAGATCGCCATTGGTAATGGCCGCGGCAACCATAAAAGTACCGGTCTCGATACGGTCAGGAATAACCTCGTAATCAGTACCGCCGAGTTCTTCCACACCTTCGATGGTGATCCGGGGCGTACCATGACCGATAATTTTCGCACCCATCCGATTGAGAAAATCTCCCAAATCGACAATTTCCGGTTCGCACGCCGCCGCTTCAATTATAGTTCTGCCTTGCGCCAAACATGCCGCTGTCATCACATTAGCAGTCCCCAAAACGGTAGAGCCGAACGGCCCTCCAAGAAAAATATCCGCCCCCTGTAAATTCTCACTTTCAGCGACAATGTTACCGCCTTGGAGATTTATCTTCGCTCCAAGCGTCTCGAAGCCGCGAAGATGAAGATTGATCGGCCTGTCTCCGATAGCACAACCGCCCGGCATACTAACTTCCGCCTTGCCACGCCGAGCCAGCAGCGGGCCTAGTACGCATATACTGGCACGCATCCGCCGTACGCTCTCATAATCGGCCAGACAGTTCGATTCATCTTCGACTTTGATACGCAGTGCCCCGCTATTATCCCATCGAACGCGGGCGCCCAACTGTTCCAGCAGACTGATCAAATGCCGGGTGTCAACCAGATTGGGAACCGAACGAATAACGATTTCCTGGTTGGTCAGCAGAGACGCCGCCATAATCGGCAAAGCCGCGTTCTTAGCCCCGCTGATCGTCACCTCACCCCGAAGGCGGGTACCGCCATGTATAACAAACATATCCATCTCTAAAATCCGTCAAAAAAGAATCAGGACGCCTTATTCAGCTTACTGTTATGTAACTGGACTTTTGCAAAACCTTAGTTATGTGACATCTTAACCTCAACTGCCGGAACACGCCACAAAATTTTCTTGTTTTTTTAGCCATACCGTGATAAACAACAAAATATGAAAAAAACATTGCACAAACGGGTAACCGGTTGGCGTTTTTGGCTGTTTCGCGTTATAGCGGTTATCGTCATTCCCGCCCTACTATTTGGCCTGGTGGAGGTTGGATTGCGCATAGGCGGTTACGGCTATCCCACCGGCGTGACGGTCAAATGCAAATTCAAAGGCAAAGATGCTTACTGTAGCAATCTGAGTTTCGGATGGCGATTCTGGCCGAGAAATCTTACCCGCAATTTCACGCCGTTCGTCATACCGGCCGACAAACCGGCCGACACCTATCGAATCTTCGTAATAGGCAGCTCGGCCGCGCTTGGTACACCGGACCCGGCATTTTCCTTTTCGCGGTTCCTGAAGATTATGCTACAGAAAGAATACCCCCAAACAAACTTCGAAGTCATCAATACCGCAATGACCGCTGTTAATTCGCATGTTGTGCTGGAAATCGCTAAAGATTGCGCAAAGCACCAAGGCGACCTTTTCATCGTATATATGGGTAACAACGAAATCATCGGTCCTTACGGAGCGGGAACCATTTTTGCCCCACTTTCGGACAGTTTGGCTTTTATCCGTTTCGACAAGGCCTTCAAGTCTATTCGATTGGGGCAGTTGCTGACCTATGTTCTGAAATCGAGAGACGAGGGAAAAAAATTGCCCGAAACATGGCTCGGTGCGAGAATGTTTATGGACAACCTGATCCGCCAGACAGACGCCGATCTACAAATCGTTTATCGGAACTTCCAGAAAAACCTGGAAGATATCGCACGCGTTGCCAGCAAAAGTGGCGCCCAGATAATTTTTTCCACCGTCGCCTGCAACCTCAAAGACTGCCCGCCGTTTGCCTCGCTCCATCGGCCGGACCTGACCGAGACCGATAAGAAAAAATGGGACGCCGTTTACCAGCAGGGTATCGCCTGCGAATCGGCCGGTAACCATGCCGAGGCCGTCGATCACTACTTGGAAGCCGCAAAAATCGATGACAGCTATGCCCAGCTTCAATTTCGCCTGGCTCGATGTTACTGGGCTATGGACAAATATGACCAGGCCCGTGAAAAATACAGCCAGGCCTGCGATCTGGATACCCTGCGGCTCCGGGCTGATAGCCAAATCAACGATATTATCCGCCGTGTAGCCGCCGGGAAAACCGCGAAAAATATTTATCTTACTGATTCAGCCAAAATGATCGCGAAGAACAGTCCACATGAAACTCCCGGCCAAGAGTTCCTGTATGAACATGTTCATTTCAATTTCGACGGCAATTATCTGTTGGCCAAGATAATTTTCGAGCAGGTGGCACAGATACTGCCGCAGCGGATAAAAACCCATAAAGCAAACAAGCCTTTGGCAACCAGGAAAGAATGCCAGCAGCGATTAGCTTATACGGAATGGACTCAATACATAAGCACTGATTATATTCTTGACACCTTTATCAAAGAACCGCCGTTCAGCAATCGCCTCGACAACGACAAACTCGTCAGCCAAATGGAACAAAAGGTCAAAACGCTCAAAGCCTCACTAACACAGGAATCTCTCAAAAAAATCGCCGAGCAGTATCGCCACGCGATCCAAATCTCACCGGAAGACGGATGGCTGCATTGGCAATATGCCAAACTACTGGACGATACGAGAAACTATCAAGCCGCCATCGAGCAATATCGTCTGCTGCTGGAATGCTGGCCCAATTACTATATAGCACACGGCAAAGTAGCCCTGCTGCTGCTCGAAACAAAACAAGACACCAACGCCTCCATTACCTACAGTCGCGAAGCGCTGCGGATCAATCCGGCCTATACCGACGCGTATTACAGCCTGGCACTTGCGTATGACATACAGGGGCAAATCGATCAGGCTGAAAAATATTATAATCAGACGCTCGAACTTGACCAACGCTACGCACCGGCTTGGAACAACCTGGCGGTGTTATGCAGCAACTGCGGCAGGGACAAGCAAGCCGAACAAATTTATCGTAAGGGCCTGCAGGTCGTAAAGGATTACGAAGACCTGTACTGCAACTTAGCCATCCTATTAAACAAGCAGACCCGCAGGGAAGAAGCTCTCGAAGTCCTTCGCAACGCCTCAGAACTACACCCCGAATTCACTCAGGTTCGTAAAATACTGAACACCCTGACAAAAACACGCAATTGACTCAATAAAAAACGTGGCCTGTGCCCTGCCCCTGCGATCTTATCAGCATTCTATTTCTTATTCGCCCGAACGACGCGATGGTGACCAAGATGATCTTTGACAGTGGTGATATTGTCAAGATAACCGGACTTCTCAAAAAGCTCGACAACCTGCTCAGCCTGATCGTAAGCGACCTCGACCATCAACGCACCACTATCGGCCAGGAACCCCTCGGCCCCCTCGACAATTCGCTGATGATATTCCAACCCCCCCGCCCCAGCCAGCAGTGCCTCCCTCGGCTCATAATCGCGGACGTTAGGATCGAGCTTATCAAACTGCTCGGCTGAAATATAAGGCGGGTTGGAAACGACCAGGTCAAATATCTGCTTTTGCGACTGCGACATACCGTCAAACAAATCACTTTCTATCAGCGTAATGCGCCCTTTCAGGTCGTGGGTCTCAATATTTTCCCGCGCTACATCCAACGCCTCACTGCTGCGATCTGTAGCGATTACATCCGCTTCGATAACGTTGGCGGCAATGGCAATAGCGATGCAGCCGCTACCTGTACCCAAATCCAACACATCAACCGTTGGACGGTGATACTGCTTGCGGAGAAAATCAATCGCTTCGGTAACCAGCGTTTCAGTTTCCGGCCGGGGAATCAAAACCGCAGGGCTAACCGCCAGTTCCAGACTATAAAAATACGCCTTACCGGTCAGATACCCCGTCGGCTCATGCCTGGCGCAGCGGCGGACCAATTCGCGAAACTGCGACAACTGGTCGGGATTGGGACAATAATTGAAATTGACGTACAGGTCTATCCGACCACATCCCAGCACATGCCCCAGCAGTATCTCCGCGCACAACCGGCCCTGTTCGACCCCGGCTTTCGCGAAATGGCCGGATGTCCATTCCAGCAGTCGTTTACTGGACCATTCCGATTTCTGCTCAGTATCAGATTCCATAATACCAACTCATTCTCCCACCCTTCCACTCGTGCCTGGCACCTGACGCAGCTTCACGGTATAAGCTGCCACTACTTGTCGCCACGGACCATGAAGCAATTATTAATTTCCATCGGACACAACAATAACTTCCGCGTATTTGTTACGCTGAGATTCGCTAAACGGACAAGTGGACAAATCAATGGTCAGCGACCCATTAGTCACCTGAAACTCCAGTGGCCGTTTCTGATCGTCGGCAAGCATATAAACCTTGTCCACACTCTCCAGATGCGATCCCAGAATCTCCTCCATCTTTTCTATTTTCACTTGCTGATCGTTCCAGTCTAATATATGAACAAACAGCCGGTGCGGTTTAACAGTGAATAATATATTGTCAGGCGGAACTATGGCAAGACCGTCGGCGCCGTATATGCTTGTTCCATATACGTCTAACCAGGAACCAATTTCCCTTAAAATATCTTGGGCTTGCGGTATGATGCGGCCTTTGCCGTCCGGGCCCACATTCAATAAATAATTGCCGCCCTTGCTTACAATCTCAATCAGCTTATGCAGCACTTGCTTGGGACTTTGAAAGGTATCATGCACACTGTATCCGTATGAAAACCCCAATGTCCCGGGGTTCTCCCATCCACCTGGCTTATATGTATCGGGAACTTCGTTATCGCCTGTAGAAAGATAATCGCCGCCCCGAGGAGGAACAAACCCGGTGATTCGGCTGTTTATAAGGCAATTGGGTCTGGCAGTATAGATAATGGATTCAAGCAGTGCCACTTCCTCAGCGGTTTTAAGGTCGATACCATCGAACCAGACAATGTCCAAAGGATACTGATTTACTAATTCCCTGACTTGTTCCACAGCGAATTTGGCAAAGTAGCTCTTATGCCATCTATCCATCCCACCCGAGGCGTTCTCCGGATAATCCCACTTATTGCACTGCTTATATTTATCATCGCATGCGGCGTCCGGATGGTGCCAATCCCTGTCCACCGAGTAATATACTCCAAATTTAATCCCCGCTTTGTGGCACGCTTCGACAAGCTCACCAATCGGATCACGCCCAAAATCAGTCATATCCACAATATCATAATCGCTGACAGCAGAATCATACATAGCAAAACCGTCGTGATGTTTAGCCATAATCACCATATACTTCATTCCCGCGCTCTTGGCAATTCGCACCCACTCTTGGGCGTCAAAATCCACTGGGTTGAAAGATCTGATTAACGCGTCGTATTCCTCATTGCTGATACCGCGGAACTTAAGCCATTCGGAATATCCTCCTTCATATTTCCCCTTCCAATATCCACCGGCCTCGGAATAGGCTCCCCAGGTAATCATCATGCCAAAACGCGCGTCAAGCCACCATTTGAGCCTTTCTTCCTTCGTTAGCTTAACAGTCTTTCCTTCGCTCGCCTGTTCGGCAGTAAGACTGCAACCTTGTTTTACGGATGAACACTGTTTTACGGATGAACATGAGGTCACAAAAACCACAACAACCCCGATCACAATAGCATCCCATAACTTGCTTGATTTCATCTTAATCTCCCGTTTCACATAAAGCTGGATTCTATAACCATAACGACTGAATTTTTCCGTTTTCCTATTACCCAAACTGGCCGTACCTCTCGTGCCTTCTTCCTTACAATTGGCCATGCCGGAAACTATCATACCCATTGGGAAACAAAATCTGCAAACAAAAACTTGTCCCCGCGCAGAGCCTGCCCTCAACTCGATTCCATCTTCCATGCGAATTGGAGTGCGGTTTTTTCTATGGTGCTTTTGCGGTTTGGTGTTATAATCGTATTTTACCCTAAAGACAATGGGGGCGTGGTGTAATGGGAGCACACCGCGGTCGCATCGCGGGAATAGGGGTTCGACTCCCCTCGCCTCCATTCGAAAACCCTGTTTCTAATGCCAAAAACAGGGTTTTTAAGATGTCTTAAAATGCTTATGTCAGGCAAATATTATTCGTAACTCCTTATTTTACAGAGTTTTATATTGCGCTTGACATAAGGTTGTTTTAGTGGTTATGGAAGACGCTAAAATCTGCCATATTTTGAGTATATGTGTACCTCAGTCGAGCTGTAGCTAACATCAACGCTGAATGACCACAGTCAGGATAAAACTCAGCCAAAGATTCCACCAAACCAAGGCATCTGTCCGAAACAAACAAACGCACTCCTTTGAAACCTCGCTTCTTCAAATCACTCAAAAAAGCACCCCAACCGGCCTTGTCCTCTTGGGCATCTTCAAGTTTACCTCGCCGGCAGGGGCGGTCTGAACATTGTAAATCTGTGCGGCCGAAACTCCGTTCAGATTCGCCCAGATACTCACGGCAAAAAAATCGACCTGACCGCGTTGGCCCAAAGACTCAAAGAAACCGGCAAGGTTATCCAAAACGAATTTATACTGCGGCTTAACCTGCCCGACCACCAAATCACCATCTTCCCCGACGCCCGGGCCATCATAAAAGGCACTAACAATATCGACGAAGCCCGCAGCCTTTACGACAAATACATCGGCCATTAACCCTTCTGTCACTTCGCACCTTATTCTTTTCTGGAGTAACTCTGACCGCCCAATTTTTTTTGTCAAATTATTGACGGTCTTTTCCTAAGCACTTATAATGCATCATTCGATAATACCAGTGAGTAGTGAGTCCTGATCCCCGATAGCTCAATTGGTAGAGCGAGCGGCTGTTAACCGCTAGGTTTCTGGTTCGAGTCCAGATCGGGGAGCTTGATTGAAAACGGCGAACTTCTCCGCCGATCCAGTTAACGGAAAGCCCCGGAGCGTGAGCTGCCTGGGCTTTTTCGTAACCCGTTGGAACCAAAGGGTTATGGCCGAACGTGAACGACAACCCGACTCTCTGTTTCGCACCGTCCCCGCGACGTTGCGGCAGGGAACGTACACGTTCCGCCCCGGCACCCAAGAGCAACGGGCCGAACTCTCTGACTCTCTCGTAAACAGCGGTCGCCCAGTTAACAGACCCGTTCGTCTCGGACCATACCGCCATTTCGAACTCGCGCCGGGTAAACTAAGAGAAGGACGAAGGTATATCAGTCGGAACGGATAGAAAGGAGTCGATCATGGACTTGGGCATGGACATGTGGAAGTACTATGGCATCACCCACACTGACCACACGGTCATGAATCCCTTGAGCCTGGAAAAAACCCGGGAGCTCGTGGGTCTCTTGCGGCTGCCAGACGGCGGGCACGTCTTGGATGTGGCCTGTGGCAAAGCTGAGTTACTCTGCCTCGTCGCCGAGGCGTACGGCGTGATGGCCACAGGCATCGACCTTTCCCCCTACACCATCAAGGCGGCCCGCAAGAACGTGGAAATCCGGGGCCTGACCGACCGCATCGAGTTGCTCCACACGGACGGCGGCAAGTACGAGCCGAATACGCCAGAGAGTCTGGACCTGGCTTCCTGCATCGGTGCCTCCTGGGTGTACCAGAATCACAGGGGCACGCTGGAGGCCTTGACGAAGATGACTCGGCCCGGCGGCCTGGTGCTCGTAGGCGAGCCGTTCTGGATGACCGATCCCGACCCGGAATACCTGAAGCTCACGGGTGTTGATCCCAACCTGTGGGGTTCCCATGCCGGGAACGTGACCATTGGTGAGGATGTAGGCCTTGCTCTCCTCTATACTCTGGTAGCCAACCCGGACGATTGGGACCGCTACGAGGGGCTCCAATGGCAGGCTGCGGAGCGATATGCCGCCGACCATCCAGACGATTACGATGTGGAGGCCCTGCTCCGCAGCACCCGCAGGAGTCGCGACGCCTATCTCCGCTGGGGCCGTAACTGCCTGGGCTGGGCTATGTACTTCTTTCAGAAGCCCTGAAACCAGGAGCTTCTTTCAACCAGTCGAGCAATACGGCTGATTCAGAGTCTGAGCGGTGGAGAGCATCGAGACCTGCTCGATGGGGATCATCACCTGCCGGACGCTGGTCTGGGATAGCTTGGCGGCGCGGTTTCACCGATACGAGTCGATGGTGTTGTTAGTCCTTCCTGTTGAATCGGCCTGGAGCCAGTAACATGATCATCTCCAGTATCACCTCAATCATTCTCGGTCTCTGCTGGTGGATCAGGTTTCTTGCATATGTAATCTGGAAGTCCCCGGGCACCTCTCCCCAATCAGTGAGTTCGAGAAAGGTCGGGAACACGTGTAAGACACGAGATTCGAATGCGGAAATCCAGTTGCTGAGTCGGATCTCTCCCTCTGAACCTGGAAGCAACTCGTTTCGGAGACCACATAGAGAGGTCACAGCAAGACGATACTGCGTCAGCTCGTAAAGTGCAAGGAGCCCCTCCTGCTGCTCTGTTCGGTCGGCAGGGGCAATTGGCTGGTGGTCAATGCTGCTGAGCTGTCTCGCCGATGCGGCAAGATCGTGTATGACAGGAAGCAGCGAACGCGTGTCACGAGCATTCGCCAAGGAAGCCGAGAGGTTGCGATAGTGCCAGAGTAGGTTCTCTCGGATCATCCTCCATCCGTCATCGTTCAGTTCGTTCACGATGGGGACGGCTATCGAAATCTTCTTGAGCGTTTCGCTGGGGGGCTTCTGAATTTCGTTAACAAGTTCGGAATGCCATCTGAAATAACCTCGATTCGCTTGCTCGTCGTACGCAACAATCAGCGTCGGCAAGGGACTCAAGAACCAGTAGTCGAGTGTGGACCGCTTGATGTGCCGTAGGATCACTGAACCATTTTGAATCCGCATCGAGCGTGAAGATTTGACCTGTACATGAAACTCACGTTTATCAAGGTCCCCGTCTTCGGATATCACGACGAGGAAATCAATACCTACATCGGTCTCGGGTCGTTGCGGAATCCAACCACGAGGTAGTGCGGAGCGAAACCATCTCTCGCCTTCATACCCGGTCAACTGAGATTCAGACTGAAGCGGCATACCTGTATCCCTGGACTAACACTCATTAGATTGATCCGCATAAGATGCGGAGTTCTTGTTTCTTGTCCGTATAAGACGCATCGTTTTCTTTGTTACAGCACCACCATTGTAAATCCAGCTTATGTCTTATGTTACGCTCCATTCGGAGGGAGTTTAACTATATAATACTATTTACCGTCCAAACCGGGCAGGCTCAACAGCCATCCAATATACCGGTTGGCAATACCAAATGCAAGGGAATATTCCAATCAGTCGGTCCAGGAAAATTCTTGAATTCGGCGATTTGGTGTGGTATAATGTTTAGATTGACTGGCCGCGTGAGCCGGTTAAGGCGCTGCGACAGATGCTTTTTTATTAGGAGATTCTGATATGAAGACGATTCTAATTGTACTACTGGTCGTTACGTTGGCGGTGGCGGCGGGTGTGGTGCTCAACTCGGTGACATTTGCAGGCAAAGGCAATGGACCCGGAGATGGTATCTGTACTCCAAATCCGGATTGCCCAAACCCCGATGGTCCAAACCAGGACTGCCCAAAGCAGTGTTGTCCAAAGCAGGGTTGCTGCCCGAATCCAGACGCCCTCGATGACGATGGAGATGGGAGCCAGGACGAAGAACAGGTAACCCTGGATCAGGTGCCGCAAGCCGTCAAGGCGACCATCTTGGCCGAGGCCAAGGGCGGCACTATTAAAGAAATCGAGCGTGAAACCAAAAACGGCAAAACCGTCTATGAGGCGGAAGTTGTCCTCGACGGAAAGGAAGTCGAGATTAAGGTCGCTTCCGATGGCACCCTGCTCGCAAAAGAAGTCGAAGATGCGGATGATGACCATGACGGTGACGATGACGACGATAGATAATGGCGAACGGACGAGAAAAATTCCCAGCCAGACACACTAATATCCATTGACATTCTCCCAGTACCAGCCGCCGAGTTTGTCAGTATCTCCGTCCTCGCGACCCGGAAAAGGCTTCTCGCTCAAATCAAGAGCCCAGGGGCAGCGAGGGAATGAAACTGGCTCGCCTGTGTCCTTCACGTTCCAAAGATTGCAGCGGCCCATGTGGCCTTTCTTCGTCATGAAGATATAATATAGCCCCGCTTGTGTGAAGTCAATAGCAATACCGAAAAAGACTCCATGGTTCTTAATTGCGCCTGGATTAATCAAACAGCGGAGATATTAGACTTGCAATCAACAATTAATAGACGAGGAAGACCCAAAAAAGAGATTTGACCCCTTTAATTCTTCATCTTCAAAAACAGCATAAACGTCAACTGTTCAATGTATTCCGTATATCCGATCCCGTCATGCCGAAGCGTATGACAAAATCCCCAGAGTTTTTGTACAACGTCAATCATTTATTACCCTTTAAAATCGATTTCAACTCATCTAACCATATTTTTGAAACTACTACTGCATCTATGATATAAATATCTCCTTCAGAATGGTCTTTGCAGCCCTGCAAAACTACTAATATCCGTTTATCTAATTCCTTATTAAGTTCAAGCTGAAATTTGTGCTTATTTTTACACTCAAATATATCACCTGACAGCTTGTTTAAACTAAACTGACAACACGGACATGGATAACTGTAGTCAGGGAACGCCCTTTCAACTGTCATGTCAATACCTCCTATCTATTATTTATTTAGAACGAACTTAATGTGTCAAGAAACACGGAAAAATTACGCAAACTCAACAAATCCTTGTTTTCCAAAGGATCGGGATTGAAGTGCATTACATCGTTGCGAATCCTCCTGATGTCATCCAGTTTTTTTGAAAAAACTTTCTGGTCAATTTCTAATTGCAACTTGCCCCAGAGTTCAGGGTTTTGGAATATCCTCACATATTCACCGAACGTCAGGTCATCAATGCAGGATATGTTTCGCTCTGTATCGTTGGGGTCTTTGACTCCCTCAAGTTCGGAGCCTGTCAGTTTATCACCTAATATGATTCGGATCTGATTTTCGATCTCCGCCAAGAGCAGAAAGGGTTCTGCCAATTGCCGAAACTCTGCGGACAAATCATATGTTGTAATGATGCCTGTAATTTTTCCGTTGTTTTTAACTAGTACCGCATCATGTTGCTTGACCAACTCAATTGCCCGGAACAGGGACTCATCGGGCGTAATTTCATAGGCATTGTCCATGAAATGTCGAACTTCAGTGCCATCTCTTTTTTGGGAAAGATGCCAACCGATCGATCTCCAACTGACCATACCTTTCAAGGCATTGCCATTTACGACCGGCAGTTGGGAGAAATCATGCATTCTCATTGTAGTTACGGCTTCAGAAAGAGTCGCATTAGGGCTTACCGAAAGGGGTTCTGTATTTGCTGATTCCAAACGACCCACACGAAATGTTGGGTCTTTAAATACGTTGTCGATATCGGTTGTATTCCCGGATTGATCGTCTTTTTGTTCCTGTACTTTCTTAGTTGGTCCGGGTTTATCTTTGAGTTTATAAATAAACGGTTCATCAACCCAAGTTGTATAAAAAAGGGGAAATGTTGTAATGCCAAGTTTGTCAAGTTCACTTTGGATTCTGCTGTTTATCCACGACCCCCTACGGTGTTTTCCAAAAAGCCGGAGTAAATCTCTTGCTGATCCAAAAACGTCTTCTTTATTCTTGACTTTTCTTGCAATTTCTATCAGTTCTTCTACAGCCATTCTTTCCTCCAATTATACCGCAATCATCTCATTAATTTGTTTGACTGGGATTTCCCATATACCATTATATATCTTAGCTCAACTACGCCGCTGGGCCTAATTTATAATAGAATATCAAGTCTGTTTCAAAAAATCAAGGTTTCCAGCTTCATTTTGAACATATTCCAGCCACAATAATAGCAAAAACACGAATTTGGCCACTGATTATCGTTTCTTTGACGTACATCAGTAAGCCGACAATATCACAATGTAACCTTACAATGCTTCAGGTCACGCCTATACACTAATGAGTAGTTCAAACCTATAAGTTCAAGTGTTATCTATGGATTTTTCAGAAACTCAGCGATAGCACGCCCCAATGGTGTTAGGCAATAAATAGGATGTCCCTCTTCAGTCTGGCTAACAAAGTGAAGGACTTGCTTGTCCATCAGCCTTGCTGATTGATTTATTCCAAAGGGATCCCACTCTTTTTCTTTACTTTGTGTCCACCCTTTTCCCGGCGGCAAATCGCCAAGTATGCGCACAAGATCAACTTCCTGTTTGATCATACTAGCAACTGCCAATCTAACACGAGCATCATTAATATAATCCCGCTCTTTAACCCTTTCTTCCAACTTCTCTTTTAAGCTATTGATTGCCAAATCTTTATTGGTGAAATCAACTGACATATGTGGAATAGTGCTAACGTCAAAGAGAAACTTGTCATGGTCGTCTCTCACAAGTAAGATTTCCATAGGTTGACGACAAGCAAGAGCTAATCCTACCTCGTACATTACATTTGCATTACGATAAGAATGGCCGGTTATTGAATCTTTCCCTATGGATGATACATCGGCCAAAACTAATTGAGAATGGGCAATACCATCATTGATTTCTGTAAGAATCGAATTGCCGCTTTTTGATATATCTACCCTATGTGGCTCCAAGCTAACGCCATCGACTTTAATCGAGCGAATAGCTGGTGCAATTATGTACTCAAACCTTGATTTGTATTTATCATCAAAGCTCATGGCCACAAAAATCTGCGGCTTGAATTGCATTTGCCAAAATGTTCTTAGAAAAAGTTGTGGGTACATATAACACCGCTTTTTATCCTGTCAATCCCGTCAAAATTCTCTATGTCATCTCTTTTCTCTGTGGCTGATATTTAGAAAAATCCGCGTCAATCCGCGAAATCTGTGTCTAAATAAATATTTTCATAAAACCACCATCACCGTATTACTCGGCTCACCGTCGTCCGCCTTATTGACGGCGATAACGCGGTATTCAAGTTCCGCGCCGCGTGGCTGGTTTGTAAGTGAGGTTTCGCTTTCGATTGCGATACCGACCTGCGATTGTGCCATTTTCGTAAACTTCTTAAAATTAAGAACTTATATTAAGTGGGGTTAGCACCATGAACGCTTGTTTGCCCATGTGTTGCTGATTCATACAGTCTAACATCCAACTTAGGTGGTTGAGTTATTTGGGCCACCGTAAGTTGTGCAACTGCATCTCCAACATGAAGCACTAAATCCAAAGGACCACAATTAGTCATCTCAAGTGTTATATTGCCACTCCACCCAGCATGAATAGTCGGAGCGGTCAAGTGTATAATTAACCCAGTACGGGAACGAGTACTCTTGCCGTCGATAAAGCAAATATATTTAGGGTTTACAATGGGAGTTCCAGCCACTTCTTTTGTTTGCCACAAAACAAAACCATAAGGCCGGAGAATAATAGCATCTTCCCGTCTGAACACAAGGTCTTTATCTGTTTTGTTAGCCTCGCGCGGAGGTTCAATTAAGTATTGCCTTGAAACAGCGCCATACGTCATTCTTGCAATATTCAATTCTTTTGGTGGCAGGCCTAATGTTCTATTGTATTCAGCGAGTTTTTTAAAATCCCATATTTTAGCCTCTTCTATAGGCCCCAAATGTAGGTCTATAGACGTGGGGCCTATTTCGTCCTCTGGGAGTGGGCTTACGATTAAGTCGCCACATTCCACGGCTTCTTTTAAATCGATATCAGATAAATACATTCCCATCCCCCTCTTATTCGTGAACCTTATCTGCTGAAACACTCAAAATTTGACCATCGGGCACAGAAACCCTCGCCTCTTTTCCCCCATTACTCAAGACTCGTACTTTAACTTGCCCATCTACGCCATCCTTTGTTGGTTGAGTGCTGGACGCAACATAGTGCTTTGGAGCTACACCTTCATAACTTTGCTCATTCACTGTGTTAACCTGAAAGATCACTTCACCAGAAAAGGCACTTAGATATAACTTGCATCCCATTTGTCCGTGTGCAGCCGCCATAATTACCTCCGATTTTTATTACTATCCTTATCTTATCTCTGCCGTTAACATACTATATGTTCTCTTTTTATGAAGTGTTATAAGCATACTTATATTTCGGTCACTTGTACATAAATTCTTTATTTCCATCTACTTCTAACTATGACATTCCGATGAAACTTAATCATAATTTTTGCCTCAGTTTCAGACCGATCGGAGTCTATTCAACAATGTGATTTTTCTCATTGCATTGGGATTTCCCATATTAAACGCTTGGCTACGCAACCAAGCCTTTCGATTCCATAATCTTTCTCAAATTTCCTTTTTCTCGTTGTCCTTAACTAACTCCGTTAAAATCAATGACTTACCCGCCTTCTCGCCCGTTTAATCTGTGACAGATCACCCTTCATCTGCGACAGATAACGCCTTATCCGCCTATTATAACACCTCATCTGCGACATATCAAGCGTTATTTATGACAGGTAACGCTTCACCCGCCTCATATCACGATTCATCCGAGACACATCACTCGTTATCCGTTACAACTCACGCCTCACCAGAGACACATCACCCGTCATCCACGGCAACTCACGCCTACTTTGCCACAGGTCACGCTTACTCTTGATCATTCGAAGCTTCAAATCTGCCCATCAGGCTTGTCGAAGCTGCAGTCCGTTCTTTAGCCATTCCACCAACAACGCCACGCTGCCGGGATCAACGGACATACGCTCTGCCTTATTAGAGTGTCATCGTAACCAGCCAGCCGACTGTAAACAAACTGATGCAGCAGTGCTAAGAGCCTATGCTGGGTATTCTTGCCTGTTCGACTGTCAGTAAGCTTTGATTCTATCATTGTCGTCAATCTGAGTGCTTCAATCCTGGTTCAGATATTCTCCATATTGTCGGGCGTTCATCAAGCCTTTAGTACTGTCGGAGTCTGTGACTTGCAGCTTGCATAGCCACCCGGCATTATAACAATCCTTATTCATCAGTTCCGGCTCAGTCTCCAGAACAGAATTGACCTCGATTATCTTACCGGACAACGGTGAAAATATATCACTGGCCGCCTTGGCGCTTTCCACCGTACCAAGAATTCCATCCGCCTTGATTGCCTGACCCGCCCCCGGCAGTTCTACAAAAGTAATCTCTCCAAGTTGCGACTGCGCATGATCGGTAATACCGATGGTCGCTGTTTGCCCTTCGATTTTTACCCATTCGTGTTCTTGGGTATAAAACAATGTCTCCGGAATCATATTCTTACTCCTATAGCCGGCAACGACCGGAACCAAAAAGTACCGCCGACGTCTCGCCGACAAATTGCATTTGTAAAAAGTTTCCTAAATATTTTACAAATATTCTGTATGCAAACTGCATCAAAACCATATCAAAACTATATGCAAACCATATCAAAACCACATACAAACTACATCAAAACCGCATCAAAACTACATACAAACTACACACAAATTCACCAAAAAACGTTAGAATCTCGCCGTTTTTTCCACAATTTTGCCAAAAATATCACTGCTCAAAACCTCATTTTTCTCGATTTTTTCTTTTCTGCCCTGTTGAATATGTCGGGAATTGCGTGCGGCATAGTAAACCCCGACGGTATCACCCTCCTTCACCGCCCGTTCTAAGTATATTAGGGCCAACTGTTTATCACCAACCTTAGCGCAGCTCAGCACCCAACCAACGCACCGCCCCTCACTGTTGAGCACCGCATCCTCCGAACGCACCGGCCGCACACCCGCCGCCCCAGACATCTCCAGCCGCCCAACCGCCATCTCATAACCCACACTTCCCCTCCGCATCGCCTCACAGCCGAAAAAAAATCCCTTATCCAGCTTGACCGCCCAGCCGTAGCCGGCTTCAAAGGGCGAAATATTATGCTTACCCGCCAATTCATGGCCGTAAAGTGGCAAACCTGCCTCAATACGCAAACTGTCCCGCGCCCCGAGTCCGCAGGGTTTCACGCCGAAAGATTCGCCTTGATCGAGTATCATATCCCATAGTTGCGGCGCCTTTTCCGGGTGTACAAGAAGCTCAAAACCAACCCTGGCTCCGGTATAGCCGGTTCTGGCGATCACCACGTCAACACCGCCAACAGCCCCCTGCATAAACTCAAAGGGTTTGAGTTCTCCAAACCGATTCTTAAGGGCCTCATCGCCACTGCCCATCATTTGCAGAATAATGTTGCGCGAGGTCGGTCCCTGCAGAGCAATATCCACCAGGCAGTCGTCGCCTTCTTCCAGGTTGCGCATATCACGTATTTCCGGAGCAACTTCGAATTCATATCGGCGCAGTCTCATCGGCGCGTCTTTGAACCAGGCTTTGATTTTGTCGTTATTGACGGCATTGACCACCAACATATACTTGTTCTCACCCCGACAATACACGATAATATCGTCCAACACATTACCAGCTTCATCCAGTATGTACGAATATTGGGCAGATCCATTTTGCAGCTTGCCTACCGCATTGCTCGTAACCATCTCCAGAAATCGCATAGCATCTGTTCCGGCCACCTCCAGAACGCCCATGTGAGTACAATCAAAAAGCCCTGCCGTCTGGCGAACCGCCTGATGCTCCTGACTGACTGAGGTGTACCACAGCGGCATAAGGTAGCCGGCAAACTCAGCCAAACGAGACGCATCCGTCAACTGCAAATGTTTGTCGTAAAGAACGCTTTTTTTAACCTGTTCCATTTGATGTAAACCTTTATCTTCATTTGAAACCAGTCTGCCGGGCCAGCATTACCGCATAGCTGCTGCGCAGATGCTCATTGTTATCCAATCCCAGTTTTTCTGCCACGGCTTCGATATCCGCTTCGCCTGGCCCTTCGATCTCAACAAAACTGCCCAGTTTGGTCACCTCATCCAGGCACACCTCCGACTCGTCCAGTCGCCATACTTGTCTTTTTTTCTCGACTACCATGGTTAGTTCGTACCCCAGTGCGGTCAGTAACTTGTCGGCTTGCCGGGCATCGGACAGTTCGAATTCGATCTCTTCACGTCGTTTGTATGGTCCTTTCTGTCGCGGGCCTTTGAAGCACATTCGTGAAGAAAGCATTTTGTTATCGTCCTGGTCCTGTTCTTCGCGCAGCCGCAGGCCGCTGTCTGTCTTGAGCAGGGAGCGGTCGGGTCGGTCGAAATATCGGTCCCGCTGGAATATCCGGTGTCGCAACTGTCCGCCCAGTTGTTCGAGCCGTTGGGCGTATGGCTCCAGTTGCGGCACTTTGAATTTTGCTTCTATTTCTATCGGCATAGGGATTATCTTATTCGCCGGCAGTTCGCTGTCAAGTACGATATTGTAATGGCCGGCGAATCGATTGTCAATTGACTTAGTCTCGAAAACGAAAATCCTTGACAGTTCAAGGTGATTTTGATAGGATTACTGATGTTGCGAAAAAAGATCATGTTCTTTAGACGTTGAAGTGGGAAATGTCAGATTAAAGAACGGAAGGATTCGTTAATGCAGAAGATGTTAATGTTAATGGTTTTGAGTGTTGCAGTTGTATTTTTTATTGGCTGTGATGAGGAGATGGCTGGGGAACAAGCCGCCATTGAGTACCGCAGGATCCCCGTTGACGAGTATCTCGATAAGATGAAGGCTGGCTGGGTCGGTCAGATGGTGGGCGTTGGCTGGGGTGGGCCGACGGAGTTCCAATGGAAAGGCGAGATCATGCCTGCCGAAAAGATGCCACAGTGGGAACCTCAGATGATAAACCAGTTCGAGCAGGATGATATTTATGTGGAGATGACTTTCGTGCGAACGCTGGAGTTGCATGGCCTTGATGTTGATATACGCCAGGCTGGGATCGATTTTGCCAATAGCGGCTACAAACTTTGGCATGCCAACCGCTATGGACGCGAAAATCTGCGAAAAGGGATTGCCCCGCCGGATTCCGGTCACCCGAAATTTAACGAGCACGCCGACGACATCGACTACCAGATCGAAGCCGATTATTCCGGTCTCATCGCTGTGGGTATGCCTAACCTCGCTATCGAACTGGGCGAAAAATTCGGTCGTCTGATGAACTATGGCGATGGGCTGTATGGCGGACAGTTTGTCGGAGGAATGTACGCCCAGGCTTTCTTCGAAAAGGATGTACAACAAATCGTACGCGCCGGCCTCAGTTGCGTTCCGCAGGGAAGCCAGTTCCACGAATGCATCAGTGATGTGATCGAGTGGCATCGCCAAAACCCTCACGACTGGCAGAAGACATGGCATCTGATCGAGGCAAAGTACCAGGACAACCCGGCTTACCGAAGGGGTTCCTGCCCAGATGGCCGTCAGGGCCAATTCAATATCGACGCCAAGATCAATGCCGCTTATATCGTTATGGGGCTACTCTACGGCGACGGTGATATCGACAAGACAATCATTATTTCAACTCGCTGCGGACAGGATTCCGACTGTAACCCCTCCAATGCCGCCGGTGTGCTTTGCACAACAATAGGTTTCGAGAAGCTACCGGATAAATTTAAGTCGGCTCTGGACCCGGATCGCAAGTTTAGCCACACATCATACACCTTCGGCAAACTCATCGAGGTCTGCCAACAACTCGCTCGCCAGGCTGTAGAACGCCGGGGCGGTCGAGTTGAAAAAGATTCCAACAGCAAAGAAGTTTTCGTGATTCCGGTCCGAAAGCCAAAACCCGGCAAGTTAGAGCAGGTCTGGCAACCTGGCCCTATCGCCAATTCCCACTTTACGCCGGCGGAAATGGAAAAGATGACGCCGGCATCAAAAGGATTGTGAAACGTTGATTCAGACTCATAGGAAAATGTGTGCGATCTCACACATATAGGAAACCCCGAAAAATGCAATATTACAAGTTTTTCTTGAAAACACACAAATGGGTCGGCATCATTTTTTCGCTGGTGTTTTTGAACATAGCGGTAACCGGCTTTCTTTTGCTGCAAAAAAAGAACTACGCATGGCTGCAGCCGGTTACCGAGACCGGCGCCAGGGGTGAAATCAAGGATTTTATTACCATGGAGGAACTGCTGGACGTGGTGTTTCGACAGGGTCATGAGGATTTTCAATCACTGGAGGACATCGACCGGATTGATTTTCAGCCGACCAAGCGGGTACACAAGGTGCAATCGCGGTATAACCACAGCGAAATCCAGGTGGACGCTGTTACCGGCAAGGTTCTGAATACCAACTGGCGTGCCTCAGACCTCATCGAAAACCTCCATGATGGGTCTTTTTTCGGCAAATGGTTCCACGACTGGCTTATGCCGTTAGTGGCAGCGGCGGTGTTTTTTCTAACGGTCAGCGGACTGTATATATGGATCAGGCGGGCAATACGGTAAGTTATAACCAATGGGTATGATAATTCCTGGCAGGGCCAATTGTAAAGGTTTTCAGGACAAGTAAATACATAATAAGAAAACGGAAAAATCCAGTCGTTATGAGTATGGAATCCAGCTTTATGTGAAACAGGTGATTAAGATGAAATCAAGAAAGTTATGTTATTTGAATACGGATGCTATTCTGATCGTGGTTGTTGTGGTTTTTGTGACCTCATGTTCATCCGTAAAACAATGTTCGTCCGAAAAACAAGGCGGCAATCTTACTGCCGAGCAGGCGAGTGAAGGAAAGACTGTTAAGCTAACGAAGGAAGAAAGGCTCAAGTGGTGGCTTGACGCGCACTTTGGCATGATGATCCACTGGGGAGCCTATTCCGAGGCCGGTGGATATTGGAAGGGGAAATATGAAGGAGGATATTCCGAATGGCTTAAGTTCCGCGGTATCAGCAATGAGGAATACGACGCGTTAATCAGATCTTTCAACCCAGTGGATTTTGACGCCCAAGAGTGGGTGCGAATTGCCAAGAACGCGGGAATGAAGTATATGGTGATTACGGCTAAACATCACGACGGTTTTGCTATGTATGATTCCGCTGTCAGCGATTATGATATTGTGGATATGACCGATTTTGGGCGTGATCCGATTGCTGAGCTTGTCGAAGCGTGCCATAAAGCGGGGATTAAATTTGGAGTATATTACTCGGTGGACAGGGATTGGCACCATCCGGATGCCGCATGCGATGATAAATATAAGCAGTGCAATAAGTGGGATTATCCGGAGAACGCCTCGGGTGGGATGGATAGATGGCATAAGAGCTACTTTGCCAAATTCGCTGTGGAACAGGTCAGAGAATTAGTGAGCCAGTATCCTTTGGATATTGTCTGGTTCGATGGTATCGACCTTAAAACCGCTGAGGAAGTGGCACTGCTTGAATCCATTATCTATACTGCCAGACCCAGTTGCCTTATAAACAGCCGAATCACCGGGTTTGTTCCTCCTCCGGGCGGCGATTATCTTTCTACAGGCGATAACGAAGTTCCCGATACATATAAGCCAGGTGGATGGGAGAACCCCGGGACATTGGGGTTTTCATACGGATACAGTGTGCATGATACCTTCAAAAGTCCCAAGCAAGTGCTGCATAAGCTGATTGAGATTGTAAGCAAGGGCGGCAATTATTTATTGAATGTGGGCCCAGACGGCAAAGGCCGCATCATACCGCAAGCCCAAGATATTTTGAAGGAAATAGGCTCCTGGTTAGACGTATATGGAACAAGCATATACGGCGCCAACGGTCTTGCCATAGTTCCGCCTGACAATATATTATTCACTGTTAAACCGCACCGGCTGTTTGTTCATATATTAGACTGGAACGATCAGCAAGTGAAAATAGAAAAGATGGAGGAGATCCTGGGATCGTATCTGGAGACTGTGGACAGGGTTTATATGCTTGCCGACGATCAGAAACGGCCACTGGAGTTTCAGTTGACTAATGGGTCGCTGACCATCGATTTATCCACTTGTCCGTTTAGCGAATCTCAGCGTAACAAATACGCGGAAGTTATTGTTGTGTCCGATGGAAAATAATAATTACTTCGTGACCCGTGGTAACCGGCGATGCAAGTTTTTTCAAAGCAGTTTCATTTTAGAGAAGATCGTTAATCGATTAATTTAGACGTATTGGAATTTGTATTTAACTTACGTTTTCTCAATGAGTTAACATAATACCGTCGGCTTAACATAATACCATCGGCTTAACACAAGCCGGTCCAGCGGAAGCTGGTAATTTAAGGAGAAATGTCATGACCTCGAAAACAGTAACTTTTCTATTCTGCATTTTATTTTCCACTTCATTACACGCGGCAGTGAGAGATTTCGGATTGAAGGAATATGTTTACATATCGAAAGATCTTCCTCATAGTGAGAATGATACCTGGGTACTGGTGTGCCAACTCCCACATAACGGGCAATTCCAACTCTGGCTGGAAGTGGAAAGCCCTGCGGGCAAGATTATTACACTCGATTCATCCAATTTTTTAGCGAAATGGACGCAACCCATACAACAGTACACTACCGTATCCGGAATTCAAACCTATGAAACACCCGGCTGGGTAAGCGGTGAAGGCGCTCTCTATACGATTCCCGGCGGCGTAATAGTCAAGGCTGTAAAGTATCGGGAAACGGGTTATGATACTGATTTTGCCGGATCATTCGAGTGTAATGATGACGACTATAACATTCTGTGGAAAAAAGCCACACGCACCTGCTATCTTTGTATGAGAGATCATTTCATGGATTGCCCTGACAGGGAAAGAACACCATTGTGCCTGGGCGATGTATGCGTACAGATAGAACAGATCTTTTACGCCTTTGACACCAAGGCTCATGATCTGGCCAAAGAGGCCATACTCAAAAACCCCAACTATACGCATATCATAGACCAGAATCTCATGTTTGCCGGCGAATACAGCACCTGGTTTTATTACCTGAACACAGGTGATCTGGCGACCATTGCGACACAATACCCCAATCTGAAAAAGTATCTTGACAAGTGGGTCATCGGCGAAAACGGGGTGATTGTCCATAATAAAGATGGTTGGGACTGGTGTGACTGGGGAAGCCCTTCCAAGGACAGGGAAATAGTACAATGTTGTCAGTATTACTCGACCTTAAATGCTTGCAGGAAGATGGCTCAGGCGACTGGAAACACTCAGGACATCCCTGCCTTCGATTCAAAACTCAGCAGCATCAGAAAACACTTTGATGAAGTATTCTGGCGAGGCAGCTATTATAAGTCTGGTGATGTGGATTATCCGGACGAGAGAGCGAATGCCATGGCGGTAGTAACCGGACTGGCCGACAAATCCAAGTGGGATGCAATATATGAGAATGTCTTATCTAAAAAATTAAATCCAAATTGGGAAGGCGGAAATACCTATAATGCGAGTTCTTATTTTGAAAGGTGGATCATGGAGGCTCTTTGTATCATGGGAAAAGAAGAGTTCGCATTACTCAGGATGTATGATAGATATAAGGATCAAATAAATGTCCATACTACCACCCTCTGGGAGCATTTCGGAAGATGGTGGCAAACTAAATTTGATGCCAATTCTTCACAAAATCATGGATGGAACTCTCCAAATACTATTCTCAGCAAATATATATCAGGAGTCGCACCAGAGACAGCCGGTTGGAGTACCTACCACGTTTTACCCAAAGAAGCGTTTCTGACGTCTATTAAAGTGGTCGTTCCCTCCGTGAAAGGCGATATCGCCGTTGATATTGAGAAGAAAGTATCTGAATATTCTTTGCGACTGAGTTCGCCGTTAAACACCAAAGCAATTGTTGGTATGCCTAAAGGCTCTTTTTCGAAGTTGAATTCCATCAAGGTAAATGGAACCACTATCTGGAACGGCGCCTATATGGGCGGAGTAACAGGCATTACATGGAATGGCCAGGATGACAAGTATATTAAATTCAATGCCGATCCAGGTATATGGGCCTTTACGGCAGATGGGATATTGCCAATTTCATCTCCTAAACCTCCGCGTGCTCCTGAGCCAAAGGTAAGTAAACTCGACAAGAAAACATGGGCCGTCTCAGCATCAATCACCCATACGGGCCCGAAAATGTCTTATAGCTGGGGGGAAAAAGACAGCGGATCAGCTTATGATGCGATTGATGGAGATTTTTGGACCAGTTGGAGTACGGGGACAAAACAGTCAAAAGACCAGTGGTTCAAAATCGATATGGGGAAGCCCCAGACGTTTGATAAAATAGTACTTGAGAATGGATGGGCCCCGTATGATTATCCGAGGGGATATAAAGTATATGTATCGGATGATGGTGAAAATTGGGGAGAGGCTGTGGCAGCAAGTAGTGGCAGCCAGAGTATTACGGAAATCACCTTTAAGCCCCACAAAAAAAGATACATAAAACTTGAACAGACCGGTAGCGACTCATACTACTGGTGGTCCATTTACGAGGTTGATGTTTACCGTGAAACAAAGTTTTAGATGAAAACCTAAAAAAACTCAACCGAAAAGTGGGAATTATGACAAGTTCAAATGTAGCCAAAAAGTCTATTAAGAGTAGTGCATGGGACTTAATCTAAAGATTTTGCTGTTAACCATTGCTGCGTTGTCTGTTGGACCAGCCCTGGTCCAGGCGGTTGATCAGGGTGATATCTCGGGACGCTGGTCCACAGAAAAGGCCTGTCAGTGGTATCAGGAGATGGGTGCCATAAAGGGCTGTAATTATCTGCCCCGCAGCGCTGTTAATATGACCGAGATGTGGCAGGCGTCCACCTTTGATCCCAAAACCGTGGATCAGGAACTGGGATGGGCTCAAAAGGCTGGTTACAACAGCATACGGGTCTTTTTACAGTACCTCGTGTGGAAGGATGATGCCGATGGATTAAAGAAACGAATCAAAACCTTTCTAGCCCTTGCCAGTGAACACAAAATCAGCGTCATGCTCATCCTGTTCTGTGATTGTTCCTTTGCCGGCAAGGAGCCTTACCTGGGGCCCCAGGATGATCCTGTGCCCGGTGTACACAACAGTGGCTGGGTGCCCAGCCCGGGGCTTAAACGGGTGACAGACCGATCCGTTTGGCCTGACTTGGAAAGGTATGTCAAGGACATTGTGGGTGCTTTCGGGCAAGATCGGCGTGTTCTCATCTGGGATCTCTACAATGAACCGGGCAACAGCGGTATGGACGACAAGAGCCTGCCCCTGGCGGAAGCGGCCTTTGCCTGGGCCCGGGAAGTGCATCCTGTCCAGCCCCTGACAACCGGGGTCTGGACCGGCTTTGACAGCCCCATGTCAAAGCGGATCATGGCATTGTCGGACATCATCTCCTTCCACGGATATGACCAACCGGACGGAATAATCCGTAAGATCAAGACATGCCGCGACTATGGTCGCCCCGTGATCTGCACAGAATGGTTGAGACGGCAGGTCGGCAATACCTTCGCCGATATTTTGCCGTTGTTCGCTAAACACCAGGTGGGTTGGTACCACTGGGGGCTGGTTGCCGGTCGTACCCAGACATATATGCACTGGGGATCAAAACAGGGCGATCCCATGCCCGAGATATGGCAGCATGATACCTTTCATCAAGACGGCACGCCTTACGATCCCCGGGAATTAGAATTGATCCGGGCGTTTCGTTTTCCAGATGACACTCAAATCTGGATACTGCCTCATGATATTGGTAAAGCTTTATTATGTTTATAAACATCAACGGCTGATTCCAGCACGCTGTTACGCTGCTCGGCCCAGTCTATATATAGTAAGTCGCTGACATGAACCGGATACCAAATATACTTCGAAACAGTCCATACTTCCTCGGCCAGACCCAGAGCCA